>Ga0070659_100000013_pt1 | contig 178795 bp, 171 predicted proteins | sample KBSC23metaG_FD_64666 | JGI IMG/M metagenome (GOLD analysis project Ga0070659, IMG submission 64666) | Corn rhizosphere microbial communities from Kellogg Biological Station, Michigan, USA - KBS C2-3 metaG | ecosystem: Host-associated > Plants > Roots > Rhizosphere > Soil ... | reverse complement strand
GTCATCTCGCTCGGCGGGATCGTCGTCTCGCAGTCGATCCGCGTCGGCGGCGACGAGCTCGACGAGGCGATCATCAACTACGTCAAGCGCGAGTACAAGCTGCTGATCGGGCAGCAGACGGCCGAGGAGGTCAAGCTCGAGATCGGCTCCGCCTACGACATGGACGAAGAGGTCCAGGCGGAGATCCGCGGGCGCGACATGGTCTCCGGCCTGCCGAAGACCGTCGTGCTGACGAGCGAGGAGATCCGCGGGGCGCTCGAGGAGCCGATCGCGCAGATCATCGACGCCGTCAAGGAGACGCTGGACCGCACCCCCCCGGAGCTCGCCTCCGACATCATGGACCGCGGGATAATGCTCGCAGGCGGCGGCGCGCTGCTGCAGGGGCTCGACGAGCGCCTGCGCCACGAGACGCAGATGCCGGCGCACCTGGCGGAGTCTCCGCTGACCTGCGTCGCGGTCGGGTCGGGTCGCTCGCTCGAGGAGTTCGAGGCGATCCACCGGTCGAGCAAGAACGCCCGCAACAACCGGCGCCGCCGGTACTAATGCCGGAGCACAAGACTTTGAGGTCCCTCACACCGTGTACGACAAGCAAGTCCGCCGCCGGCGGGCAGTGCTCGCGCTGCTCGTCGTCGTCTCCCTGATCCTCCTCACCGCCTACTTCGGCGAGTCGGCCGGAAGCCCGCTGCACAGCGTGCAGCGGGGCGTCGTGACGGTGCTCTCGCCCATACAGGAGGGCGCGAGCCGGGCGCTCAAGCCGGTGCGGGACCTGTTCGGATGGTTCGGCGACACGGCGCGTGCGAAGAAGGAGCGCGACCAGCTCAAGGCGCAGCGCGACAGACTGCTGGAGCAGGTCGTCGGCTACAAGGTGGCGCTGCAGGAGAACGCCGAGCTGCGCCGCACGGTCCAGCTCGACGAGAACAGCCTCCAGGATTACGACAAGCGCGTCGCCCGCGTGACCGGTCGTCCGGCCAACAACCTGTTGCTCGACCGCTTGGAGATCGACGCCGGCAGCTCCGCCGGCGTGCGCGTCGGCGATCCGGTCGTGGCCGACGGCGGGCTCGTCGGCCACGTCACCTTCGTTGCGCACAACACCTCGTTCGTGACGCTGATCACCGATCCGAGCTCAAGCGTGTCGGTGAAGGTGCTCAACGACGTCGGCGACACCGGCCTGCTCAAGCCCTCCGTCGGCGACCCGCTCGACCTGCTGGTGCAGCTACTGCCGCGCCGCGCGCGCATCGACCAGGACGACATCGTCGTGACCGCCGGCTTCCGCACGAGCGGGCTGGAATCGCTCTACCCGCCGAACGTGCCGATCGGCCGCGTCGTGAAGGCGGACCCGGAGGAGCTGGCGAACGACCAGCAGGTGCACGTCGCGCCGATCGCCGACTTGCGCCACCTCAACTTCGTGCAGGTCCTCGTCGGGCCCTCGGCCTCCGGAGGGGAGCGCGCGCAGGTGAGCACGCCGTGAACCGCACGGGGGAGAGCTATCAGCTCCCGCTGCGGCTCGCCGCACTCGGCTTCTTCACGGTTGTCGTGCAGACGGCGGCGGTCTCGCAGATCACCGTCTTCGGCGTGAGCGTCGACCTGTCGCCGCTTGTCGTCGCCGCCGTCGGCCTGCTGGCCGGCTCCCTGCCGGGTGCGGTGTTCGGCTTCGCGGTCGGGTTGTTCGCCGATGTCGCGCTCGTGCAGACGCTCGGTGTGACGTCGCTGCTGTACATCGCGATCGGCTACTGGTCGGGGCGCCTGCGCGAGCTGCGCGATCCCGCCCACGGCCTCGCGCCGCTGGCCGTCGGCGCCGCCGCGACCGCGTTCGCGACGATCGGCTTTGCGTTGATGCAGTTCATGCTCGGCGTGCGCGCGCCGGTCAGCTGGCTGCTGTTGCGCCAGGTCGTCGTGACGATCCTCGTCGGCTCGCTGCTGGCGCTGCCGATCTACGCGCTCGTCAGACGCGTCGTGCAGGGGTCGCTGCCGGAGGACCCGCGCCGTCGCCGTCGCCGCGCCTACACAACCGGCGGCCTCTCGCCGTTGCAACGTCCGAGCGCGGGCCGATGACGGGACTGACGCCGCCGGAGGAGCGCCGTCCGCCGATCACGCCACAGCTCGCGCTGCGCGTGGCGATCCTCGGCGGGGTCGCGCTTGCGCTGTTCGCGATCGTCTTCTTCCGCCTGTGGTTCCTGCAGGTGCTCTCCGGCGACCAGTACCTCGCCCAGGCCTCGACGAACCGGGTGCGCGACATCGTCGTGCAGGCACCGCGCGGGGAGATGATCGACCGGCACGGCAAGGTGCTGGTTGAGAACCGCCGCGCGGTCGCGGTTGTCGTCTCGCCGCCGAAGCTGCCCGAGGCGCCCGCTCAGCGGACGCGCGAGCTGACGCGCCTCTCCCATGTGATCGGCATGCCGACCCACCCGCAGAGATGCAACGTCGGCACGGAGCGACTGCGCACGATGGAGCTCGACTGCCTCGTGCGGAGAGGCGTGTGGAACCTGCCGTACGCCGACGTGACGGTCAGAACCGACGTGCCGCGCGACGTCGCCTTCTTCCTCGCCGAGCGCGCGCAGCAGTTCCCCGGCGTCTCGATCCAGCAGGTGTTCCTGCGCCACTATCGCTTCGGCGACCTCGGCGCGCAGCTGTTCGGCACGGTCGGGCAGATCGATGGCGCGCAGCTCAAGCAGGACCACTACCGCGGCGTCAGAGGTGGCACGATCGTCGGGCAGTCGGGCCTGGAGTACACCTACGACCGCTACCTGCGCGGGCGCGACGGCGCGACGCGCGTGCAGGTGGACGCGCTCGGTCAGGCGAAGGGCTACCTGCGGACGCGCCAGCCGGTGCAGGGCGCGAACCTGAAGCTCTCGATCGACCTCGGACTCCAGCGCGCCGGGCAGCAGGCGCTCGCGAAGGGCATCGAGCTGGCGAACGGCAACGGCAATCCCGCCGCGGCCGGCGCGTTCGTCGCGCTCGATCCGCGGGACGGCGCGGTGCTCGCCATGGGCTCGGCGCCGAGCTACGACGCCAATGTGTTCGCCAGACCGCTCTCGCAGAAGGCCTACGACGCGCACTTCGGCGAGAGCAGCGGCCATCCGCTCATCAACCGCGCGATCAGCGCCGCGTATCCGGTCGGGTCGACGTTCAAGATCGTGACGGCCGCCGCCGCGCTGACGGCCGGGATCATCACGCCCGCGACGGTCTACAACGACTCCGGCGAGTTCCGCGAGGGCCTGCTCGTGCGCAGAAACGCCGGCGGCGTCGCCTACGGGCCGGTGTCGCTCGTCTCGGCGCTGCAGGTGTCGGTCGACACCTTCTTCTACAACCTCGGAGCGCAGCTCAACGCCGATCCGTACAAGCACCCGAACGGGGGAGCGCTGCAAGCGTGGGCACGCAGGTTCGGCTTCGGCAGCCCGACCGGTATCGACCTGGGCGGCGAGGGCAGCGGCATCATCCCGACGCCGCGCTGGCGCGACTCGCGCAACCGCCTGCAGGCGAGATGCGAGCGCGCCTATGAGAAGCACCCGAGACGAGCACGCGAGGCTTACAGAGTGGGCTGCGTGTTCGCCGACGGCGAGAACCGCCCGTGGAGCGAGGGCGACAACACCTCGCTGGCCGTCGGCCAGGGCGACTTCCTCGCGACGCCCTTGCAGCTTGCCGTCGCCTACGCGGCGCTCGAGAACGGCGGGACGATCGTGCGCCCGCACGTCGGCCTCCAGGTCACCGATCCCGACGGCAGAGTGCTCCAGCAGATTGCGCCCAAGCCGGCCCGTCACATCGACATCCCGGACACCGACCTGCAAGCCATCCGCGACGGTCTGCACGCCGCCGCGCAGGAGTCCGGCGGCACCTCGTTCGACGTGATGGGCACGTTCCCGAAGCCGGTCTACGGCAAGACGGGCACCGCTCAGTTCACCGGCAGAGCCGATCAGTCGTGGTACGTCGCCTACGTGGCCGATCCGGTCAGACCGATCGTCGTCGCCTGCACCGTCGAGTCCGGCGGCTTCGGCGCCGAGGCGGCCGCGCCCGCCGTGCGCCTGATCCTGTCGCAGTGGTTCGGCGTCAGAAAAGAGATCATCTCCGGGACCTCCCACACCCTGTGAGCGCGACCCCGACCCCCATCCAGCGCAGCGTCGAGCAGATCACGAGCCGCCGCGGCCCGCGGCTGCTGCTCGATCCGTGGCTGCTGCTCGCCACGCTTGGGCTGATCGCCTGCTCGCTCGTGACGATCAAGGGGGCCACCCGCAACGACATCCCCGGGTCGCCGCTGTTCTTCTTCGAGCGTCAGCTCGGCTATGCGCTCGTCGGGCTCGTGCTGATGCTGCTGCTGACGCGCTTCGACTACTCGCGCCTGCGCGAGTTCAAGCTGCCGATCTACGGCCTCTTGATCGGCTTGAACGTGCTGGTGCTGGGGCTCGGCTCGGTCGCGCGCGGCTCGCGCCGCTGGATCGACCTGCCGTTCTTCCAGTTCCAGCCGTCCGAGCTCGGCAAGCTGCTGCTGATCGTCGCGCTGTCGGCGTTCGTCGTCGACCGCTCGCGGCGGCTGCACGAGCGAGAGACGACCGCGCGGTTGATGCTGCTCGCGCTCGGTCCGGCCGCGCTCGTGATGATCCAGCCCGACCTCGGCTCTGCGCTCGTCTACGTGACGGTCGCGCTGGCTGTCCTCTTCGTCGCCGGCACGCCCGGCCGCCAGCTCGGCGGCTTGATCGGGCTGTTCGCCGTCGCGACCGCGCTCGTGCTCGTCGCCGCTCCGGCGGTCGGCGTGCACGTGCTCAAGCCGTATCAGGTCGAGCGCCTCACGGGCTTCGTGAACCCTTCTCACGACCCGAGAGACGCGACCTACCAGGTCAATCAGTCGCTGATCGCGATCGGCTCTGGCGAGAAGACCGGCCGGGGCGTCGAGCACGCGACGCAGACGGGGCTGAACTTCCTCCCCGAGCACCACACGGACTTCGTGTTCAGCGTGGTGGGGGAGACGTACGGCTTCGCCGGCGCCGCGCTCGTGCTGTCGCTCTACGCGCTGCTGATCTGGCGCACCCTGCGCATCGTCACGCTGGCGAAGAACCTGTTCGGCGCGCTGATCGCCGGCGGCATCCTCGCGATGCTGATGTACCAGGTCTTCGTCAACGCCGGGATGACGATCGGGATCATGCCGATCACCGGCGTCACCCTGCCGTTGATGAGCTTCGGCGGCGCTTCATATCTGACAACGTTCCTCGCGCTCGGACTGCTGCAGTCGATCCACGTCCAAGGACGGATCGCGCAGTCGTCGAAGGGACGAGCGCTCGTCCTCTCATGAGAAGGCAACCACTGTGAAGAAGCAAGTACTCGTCAGCGTCGACCGGGGAGAGACCCGCGTCGCGCTGCTGGAGGCGACCGGACAGGTCGCTGCCGCGCCGAGACCCGGCAGACGCCGCCGCAGAAGAGGCGCCAGACCGGCCGCCGGCTACCGCGTCGCCGAGCTCTACCTGGAGCGCCGCGGCGGCCGCTCGATCGTCGGCAACATCTACAAGGGCAAGGTCGATAACGTGCTGGCCGGCCTCGAGGCCGCCTTCGTCGACATCGGCCTGGAGAAGAACGGCTTCCTGCACGTCGACGAGATCGTGCTGCCGGGCGTCGAGACGCCCAAGCGCGGGCGCGGCAAGGGCGACGGGCAGAAGATCCACGACCTGCTCAGACCCGGGCAGGAGATCGTCGTCCAGGTCGTCAAGGACCCGCTCAAGACGAAGGGCGCGCGGCTCTCGATGGAGCTCGCGATCCCGGGCCGCTACATGGTCTACTCGCCGCAGGGCGAGGGCGTCGGCGTCTCGCGCAGACTGCCCGACAAGGAGCGCGACCGCCTGCGCAAGGAGGCCGCCAGACTGGACCTCCGCGGCGGCGGCGCGATCATCCGCACGGCCGCCTTCGGCGCCAGACGCGAGGACTTCGAGCGCGAGCTGCAGTACCTCTTCAAGCTCCACGAGGTGCTCGACAAGCGCGTCGAGGCGACCAAGGCGCCCGACCTCGTCTTCCAGGAGGCGGACCTGTCGGTGCGCGTCGTGCGCGACATCTTCTCCGAGCACTTCGAGCGCGCGATCGTCGACGACCCGCAGCAGCACCAGCGACTGATCTCGTTCTTCACGCGCACCGCGCCCGAGCTCGTCGACCGCGTCGAGCTGTGGGAGGAGGAGCAGTCGCTGTTCGAGCGCTACGACGTCGAGAGAGAGATCGCCGGGACGCTCTCGCGCCGCGTCGACCTGCCGAGCGGCGGCTACCTCGTGATCGACTACGCCGAGGCGCTGACGGTGATCGACGTCAACACCGGCTCGTTCATCGGCCGCGGCAGAGGCGCGCGGCTGGAGGACACGATCACGAGAACGAACCTCGAGGCGGCCGAGGAGGCGGTGCGCCAGCTGCGCCTGCGCGACATCGGCGGCATCATCGTCATCGACTTCATCGACATGGCGCGCGCGAAGAACCGCGACACCGTGCTGAAGACGCTGCGCAAGTCGCTCGACGAGGACCGCACGAAGACGTTCGTCGTCGAGATCTCCCCGCTCGGGCTCGTCGAGATGACGCGCCAGAACGTGACCGAGGGCGTGCGCGAGATCATGACCCGGCCGTGCCCGACGTGCGAGGGCGAGGGCGTGATCCGCTCGGAGGAGACGATCGCGATCGCGTTCGAGCGCAGACTGCGCGAGCTGGCGAGAACGGTCGACGCTGAGGCGCTGCTGCTGCAGATCAACCCGCGCGTGTCGGCGATCTTCACGCGGGACGGCGCGCGGATCCTGCGCCAGCTGGAGGAGCAGACGGGCAAGTGGTTCCACTTCGAGGGCTCGGAGGGACTGCCGCTCGACCACTTCGCGATCACGATGGAGGGCACCCGCGACAAGGTCGCCGAGCGGGCGCTGCCGTTCCGCGAAGGCGACGAGGTGCTCGTGACGATCGTCGAGCCGCACATGTACAACGTCGACGATGCGGTTGCGAAGATCGACGGCTACATCGTCTCGGTCACCGGAGGCGGGCGCCACGTGGGCGAGAAGCGGCTCGTGCGGATCGACGAGGTCGGGCGCACGGCGGCCGTGGCGACGCTGGTGGCCAACGGAAACGGCCCCGCCGACGAGGTCGAAAGCGGCGACGCCGCGCCCGAAGGCGAGGATGGCGTAGAATCCGCCGCTCGGCGCCGCGGCCGGCGAGGCGGACGGCGCCGTTCCCGTGCCCAGGCCGAGTCGTAGAAGACACTCATGTACGCGATCGTGAAAACAGGCGGAAAGCAGTACCGGGTCGAGGAGGGCCAGTCCCTGCTCGTCGAGAAGCTGGCTGCCGACGAGGGCGCCAAGGTCGCCCTGGAGCCGTTGCTCTACCGCGGCGACAGCGAGATCCTTGACGGCGCCGACCTTGCGAAGGTGAGCGTCGAAGCGAAGATCGTCGGCCACGAGCGCGGGCCGAAGCTGCGCATCGTGAAGTTCAAGCCCAAGCGCGGCTACAAGCGCCGCACGGGTCATCGCCAGGACCTTACGCGCATCGAGATCACCAGCATCAAGTCCGGCGCCGCCAGAAGAGCGGCCGCCAGAGCGAGAGCGAGCGACGAGGAGGCGAGCGAGTAATGGCACACAAGAAGGGCCTCGGCTCCTCCCGCAACGGCCGCGACTCGAACGCGAAGCGCCTCGGCGTGAAGGTGTTCGCCGGCCAGACCGTCACCGGCGGCGAGATCATCGTGCGCCAGCGCGGCACCCGCTTCAAGCCGGGCAACGGCGTCGGCATCGGCAAGGACGACACGATCTTCGCCAAGTCCGCCGGCACGGTCGACTTCAGAACCGGCCGCCGCGGCCGCGTCATCTCCGTCGTCCCTGACGACGCCGCCTAGAACGTTCGCTGACACGCCCGCGCCATCTCAGTTGGCGCGGCGCGTCTGCGTCGCATAGGGTGCGCCCCATGTTCCGGTGGACCGGGTCGGTCGGGGCGCTCGCCGTCGCACTGATGCTTGCCCTCGTCGCTCCGGCTGGAGCCGCGACCGGCTTCGTGAGAGATGCGACGTTGACGAGCGCCGGCGCGGGTGCGTTCGACATCGCGATGGCGCCCAACGGCTACGCGATCGTCGGCTGGGTCGAAGGGGCCTCCAGAGCGCAGGTCGTGCGCGTGGCCGTGCGGCCTCCCGGCGGCGACTGGTCGGCGCCGGAGTCGTTCCCCGTCAGCCTCGACTCGTCGTTCTCCATCAGCGTCGCGATCGCCTCCAGCGGCGCGGCGGCGGTGGCGTGGGAGGAGGTCACCTCGCCGACGACGTTCGACGTCGGCGTCGCCAGCCGCGCGGCCGGTGGGGCGTTCACGAGAGCCGAGGTCATCAGCGACGTCAGACAGATCCTCGATCCGACGGTCGGCATCGCCGCCAACGGGACCGTGACGCTGCTCTACGGGCACAACCCGGACGCCGTGGTGCGCGACTTCCCGGCCGGCAGCTCGGTTCTCGCGGCGACGGAGCAGCCGCTCGCGGCGAACTGCTCCACGGGCTTCGGCAGCGGGATCGCGGAGGCGCCGAACGGCGACGCGGTCGCACCGCTCTACTGCGGCGGCGCGAGCTTCGCACTGCGCCGCGGCGGCAGCTGGGCCGTCTCGCCGACTGTGCCCAATGACATCCCGGGCGGGTGCTCGAGCACCACGACCTACGACGCCCCGTCGGTCGCGATCGACGGCGCGGGAGACCCGGTGGGCGTGCTGCAGCGCACCAACACGCAGCGGTTCCCCTCCGGTCTCGGCGGCTGCATGACGGTCTCGACGACCGTCGACGCCTCATTGGTGCTGCCGCTCGGCGGGTTCATGACTGCGGTCGCGGGGCCACCGGCGGCGACCGGCACGACAAGCTTCGACTTCGGCTTCCCGCTCAGCGGGCCGGTCGCGGCGATCTCGCCGGCCGGCATCGTGTTCGCCTGGCTCGACACGCAGCAGCTCGCAAGAGCGCAGCAGATGGTGCGCTTCTACGCCGCGGACGGCAGCGGCGGCAGCGCGCCGCAGCCGGTCGGTCCCGAGTCGTCCGGAGCGGGAGCGCCCGGGCTCGCGGTCGCCGCCGACGGGCGGGCGCTGCTCGCCTGGCCGCAGCTGGACAGACCGGGCGGCACGACCCACCTGCTCGTCGCCGAGCGCCCGCCGGGTGGCACCTTCGGCGCTCCGACGCCGGTCGACGCGGCCGGCGCCGGCTTCTCGAAGGTCGCGATGTCCGACGGCGGCGACGGCTTCGCTACGTGGACCGCGGGCGCGTCGCCGCCCTACGAGCTGCACGTGCGCGGCTACGACGCGAGCGCGCCGACGTTGAGCGGCGTGAGCATTCCGGCGAGCGCGACGGCCGGTGCGCCGGCGGCATTCAGCGCCGCGCCGTTTGACGTGTGGGGCCCGGTGACGACGACGTGGAGCTTCGGCGACGGGGCGACGGCAACCGCTGCGAGCGTGACGCACGCCTACGCGAGAGCAGGGACGTTCACGGCGAGCGTGACGAGCACCGACGCGGTCGGCAACGCGGTCACGAGATCCGGGACCGTGCAGGTGTCGGGGTCAGGCGGTGGCGCCGGGCCGGCGATCAGAGGACTGGCGCTCACGCGCCGACGCTTCCGGGTCGGCAGATCGCGCACGGCGGTGAGCGCAAGACGGCGCAGAGCGCCGGTGGGCACGACGTTCAGATTCGTGCTCGACCGCGACGCAAGCGTGCGGATCGCGTTCGCGCGCAAGGCGGGCGGCCTGCGTGGCAGAGGCGGCAGATGCGTCAAGCCGTCGAGACGGCTGCGCAGCGCGAGAGCAAGACGCTGCACGCGCTCTGTGGCGATCCGACCCGCGCTGACGCGCGCGGCGAGAAGCGGTGCCAACGCGGTCGCGTTCAGCGGACGCATCGGCAGGCGCGCGCTCGCGCCCGGCCGCTACGTCGCGACGCTGACCGCGACCGCCGACGGCAGAGCGGGACCGCCGAGCCGCATCGGCTTCCGCGTCGTACGCTGAGCGCCTACTCCGGCTGCAGGATCGGCCGCACCATGATGTCGCTCACGTCGACCGTGCTCGGCCGCGAGACCGCGTACATGACGGCGTCGGCGACCGCGTCCGCCGGCAGCGCCCACTGCGAGACGTCGTTCTCGAAGAACGGCGTCGCGACCATCCCCGGCTCGATCAGCGTCACGCGCACGCCGCTGTTGTCGTCGAGCTCCTGGCGCGCCGCCTGCGCCATTGCCGTCACCGCCCACTTCGTGCACGAGTACAGCGAGCCCGGCAGCGCGACGCGCCCGGCGACCGAGCCGGTCAAAAGCAGGTGCCCACGCGCGGCGCGCAGGTGCGTGATCGTCGCCCGGATCGTGAGCGCGGCGCCGTAGACGTTCGTCAGCACCATCGACTTCCAGTGCTCGGGCGACTCCTCCAGGAACCCGCGCGTGGCGCCGAAGCCGGCGTTCGCGAACACCACGTCGAGCTGCCCGAAGGCGTCGAGTGTCGCTCTGACCATCGCCTCCTGCTGATCCCACTCGGTCACGTCGCACGCGACCGCGAGCGCGCGCTCGGAGCCGCCGAGCTCCTTCGCGAGCGCCTCCAGCTTGTCGGCGGAGCGCGCCGCCAGCACGACGCGATATCCGGCCTGCGCAGCTTGCCGCGCCGTCGCGGCCCCGATGCCGCTGGAGGCGCCGGTGATGAGGAAGACGGGATCGGGCATAGCGGGCCTGCCTTTCAGCTCTCGAAGGTCGCGAGCGGATGGTGCTCGCGCAGGAAATCGGCGAACAGCGGGACGGTGAAGTCCACCTGACCGCGTCGCGGGCTCCAGATCAGTCCTTTGTGGATGAGCGCTTCTCGATGCACCGAAACGCCGCGCTGGTCGCGCGCGCCGAACGCACGCGCCACGTCGGCCGAGCGACAGGGGGTCGCGCCCAGGTCCGCCATCGCGGCGAGATAGCGCTGCTCGGCATCGGTCGCCATGTCGAGCCGCGGGCCGAAGAAGCGCGCCGCCAGCGAGTCGCGGACCGTCTCGCGGACGGTCTCGACGTCCTCCATCGAGATCGGCGACTCCTCGGCATGGTTCCACAGCTCCATGCCGTACTCCTGGATGAAGTACGGATACCCGGCCGCCTCCTCGACGACCGCTCGTACGGCGTCCTCGTCGTACGTGACGCCGAGCGTCGCGGCAGGGCCGACGAGCGCGGCGCGCGCCGCCGCGGCGGGGAGCCGGCCCAGCTCGCGATAGGCGAACAGGCGGTCGTCTCACCGATCTCGACGAGCAGGTCGGTGAGGTCCTGCTCGGGGTCGCCGGAGTCGGCGACGCCCGTCGCCGCGTCGACGTCGAGCTTGATCTGGATGCCGGAGGGGACGGCGAGGCTGAACGCCTTCACCACGCTGAGCGCGCGGTCGACGCGCGCTCCGATCCGGTGCTTGCGACTCGCCTCGCGCAGCAGGCGGGCCGCGAGCCGGGCGAACGTGACGCGGAATTCGGGCTGCGAGCCGACCTCCTGCACGTCGGTCGTCGCCCAGGCGGCCTCGGTCGCGAGGACGTCGAACTCCATCAGCAGCACGGTCTTGCCGACGCCCCGCAGCCCGGAGTAGATGAGACTGCGCTCGTACGAGCCGGTGCCGAGCCGTTCGACCAGCGCCTGGAACCCCTCGAGATCGCCGTGGCGGCCCGCGAGCGTTGGCGGCTTGCGCCCGGCGCCCGGGGTGTAGGGGTTGTCCCGCTTGTTCACGGGCGGGATTCTCCTGCTTTCTAAGGCTTAAAAAGCCTCCTTAGAAAAAGGCAGAGAAACATGTGCTCGCAATTTCTAAGAGAAATCCGAGAAATCCCGAGAAAGCTCAGATAGGCGGGCCCGCACCCCTCGCCGACTCGGCGGGCTGCGCCGGCCGGCTGTCAGGATGGGCCCACGATGCTGTCCGACAGAGCCCGCATCCACGTCCAGGCCGGAGCCGGCGGCGACGGCTGCATGTCGTTCCGGCGCGAGTCGCGCGTACCGAAGGGCGGGCCGGACGGCGGCGACGGCGGCCGCGGCGGCGACGTCGTGCTCGTCTGCGACGACTCGCTGCGCGACCTGCAGTTCTTCCGCCGCACCGCCCACTTCAAGGCCAGACGCGGCGGCCATGGCAGAGGCGCGCTGCGCTTCGGGCCCGAGGGCGAGGAGCTGACGGTGCGCGTGCCGCCCGGCACCGTGGCGCTGCTGGAGGACGGCACGCGCCACGATCTCGTGACGCCCGGTCAGCGCGCCGTCGTCGCACGTGGCGGCTCGCCGGGGCGCGGCAACAAGCACTTCGCGACGGCCACCCGCCAGGCGCCGCGCTTCGCCGAGCGCGGGCTGCCGGGCGAGGAGGGCTGGATCGAGCTGCAGCTGAAGCTGCTCGCCGACGTCGGCCTCGTGGGGCTGCCGAATGCCGGCAAGTCCTCGCTGCTGTCGCGCCTGACGCGCGCCGCGCCGAAGATCGCCGACTACCCGTTCACGACGCTGGAGCCGGTGCTCGGCACGATCGAGGCCGACGACCGTCAGCTCGTGCTCGCCGACATTCCCGGCCTGATCGAGGGCGCGAGCGAGGGCGCGGGACTCGGGCACGACTTCCTCGCGCACGTCGAGCGCACGCGCCTGCTCGTGCACGTGCTCGACCTCGCGCCGATCGACGGCTCGGACCCGGTGCACAACCACGCGACGATCGAGCGCGAGCTGGCGGCGCACGATCCCAGACTCGCCGCGCTGTCGCGCATCCTTGTGCTGTCGAAGGTCGACCTGGTGCCGGCGGAAGAGGCCGAGCACGCTGCCGCGGGGTGGCGCGGGCGGCTTGGCGAGGACGTTCCCGTGCTGCTCACCTCCAGCGCGACCGGGCACGGCCTCGACGACCTGCGCAAGGCACTGCTCGAGCGCGTCCCGCTCACGCCGCCAGTTGAGGCACCGGAAGTCGAGGGCCTCGCCGAGCACCAGGTCTTCAGACCGGCGGCGAGACGCGGCTTCCAGGTCGAGCAGGTCGAGGAAGGCCGCTTCCGCGTCGTCGGCGAGGGGATCGATCGGCTCGTGCTGCGCTACGACGTCGAGAACGAAGAGGCGATGGCATACCTGGAGCGCCGTTTGAAGCGCATCGGCGTGATCGAGGCGCTGGAGCAGGCCGGCTTCGAGCCGGGCGACGACGTCGAGATCGGCGGCGTCGAGTTCGAGCTCGATCCGTCGTAGGCTCCCATCGCATGGGCGCCATCGTCATCAAGCTCGGCTCCTCGATCGTCGCCGACGACACCGGTCAGCCACGCGCGGAGGTGCTGCGGAACGTCTGCGAGGAGGCGGCCGCGCTGCACCGCGCCGGCCACGACGTCGCGATCGTCACGAGCGGCGCGATCGCGCGCGGGATGGGCGTGATGCAGTTCGGTGAGCGGCCGACGCAGATCGAGGAGCTGCAGGCGGCGAGCGCCGTCGGGCAGGGCAAGCTGTACCGCGTCTACGACGAGCTGCTCGACGCGCACGGCATCGCGACCGCGCAGGTGCTGCTGACCTTCCACGACCTCAGCGGCGAGCGCGCTCACTACCTCAACGCGCGTCAGACGCTGCGCAAGCTGCTCGAATGGCGCGTCGTTCCGGTCATCAACGAGAACGACACGACTGCCACCGACGAGATCACGTTCGGCGACAACGACTTCCTCGCTGCGCAGGTGGCGATCCTGATCGGCGCCGAGCTGCTCGTGCTGCTGACCTCCACGGACGGCCTCTACACGGCCGATCCGCGAATCGACCCGGACGCCCGACCCGTCGCGCTCGTGGAGGACTTCTCCGCCCTCGAGGGCCTCGACATCCGCCAGACGACGACGACGCTCGGCTCCGGCGGGATGCGCTCGAAGGTCGTCGCCGCCGAGATGGCGACGGCTGCCGGTATCCCCGCCGTGATTGCGAACGGCCGCACCCCGGGCGCGATCGCCGCCGCCGTCGCGGGCGAGCCGATCGGCACGCGCTTCGCGTCCCAGGAGGGCCGCTACTCGTCCTTCAAGCTGTGGCTCAAGTACGCAAAGCCCGCGCAAGGCACGATCGCGGTGGACGCGGGCGCCGCGCGCGCGCTGCGCGAGGGCGGCACGAGCCTGCTGCCGGTCGGAATCGTCGCCGTCGAGGGGGAGTTCGACGCCGGCGACGCGGTCGACGTCGTGTCCGACGGCGCTGCCGTCGGAAAGGGGATCGCCAGTTGTGCCGCAGCCGATCTGCGGCGCGTGATGGGTCTCAAGTCCGAGGCGGCGCGCGAGCTGCTGCCGCACCGCGACGAAGAGGCGATCCATCGCGACCACTTCGTGCTGGCCTGAGAGGGCGGTCGTGTCGCGCGCGTTGACGGACGAGCTGCGCGCACTCGTCGGCGACGCGGCCGTCGGCGATCCGGACGATCGTCGCTGGGCGCGCGACGCGACCGAGGCGCAGGGTCTGAGCGGCCGTCCGGACGCGGTCGTGCTGCCGGCGAGCACGGAGGAGGTGCGCGCGATCGTCGCTTGGTGCTGTGCGCACGACGTGCCGATCGTGCCGCGCGGCGGCGGGTCCGGCTTCGCGGGCGGCGCGGTCCCGCTGCACGGCGGCGTCGTGGTGGCGCTCGACCGCATGACGCGCGTCCGCAGCTTCGACCCGCTGCTGTGGCGGATCCACGTCGAGGCGGGGCTGCGCACGAGCGAGCTGCGACGGATCGTGCGCGAGAGCGGGCTGCTGTTCCCGCCCGACCCGGGCGCGGCCGAGCAGTCGCAGATCGGCGGCAACATCGCGACGAACGCGGGCGGCCCGCATGCCTTCAAGTACGGCGTCACCGGCCGCTGGGTGACCGGGCTCGAGGCGGTCGTCGCCCCCGGCGAGATCGTCGAGGTCGGCGGGCCGCTGCGCAAGGACGTCGCCGGCTACGACCTGAAGTCGCTGCTGATCGGCTCGGAGGGAACGTTGGGGATCGTCACGGCCGCATGGCTGCGGCTGATCCCGGCGCCGGAGGCGGCACTGCCGGTGATTGCGCTGTACCCCGAGGTGCGGGCCGGTTGCGCGGCGATCGAGCGCGTGCTCGGCAGCGGGATCCAGGCAGCCGCGCTGGAGTACCTCGACGCCGGCGCGCTCGGCGCCGCCGGGCCGGCGGCGCCGTTCGACGTGCCGCCGGGCGCGTTCGCGGTGATCGCGGAGGCGGACGGGTCGGTGGCGGAGGCTGCGGCGGTCGCTGCGGCGCTGCGGGAGGCGCTCGGCGAGGGTGCGCTTGCGCTGCACGCACCCCACACGCCGCCCGACGTGGCGGCACTGTGGCGCTGGCGCGACGGCGTCGCGATCGCCGTCACCGCCCAGCGCGGCGGCAAGATGTCCGAGGACGTGGCGGTCCCGCTCGAGCGCGTCGCCGAGATGATCGTGGCCACCCTGGAGATCGGCGCGCGCCACGGGCTGGAGGCGTGCAGCTGGGGCCACGCCGGCGACGGGAACCTGCACGCGACGTTCCTGCTCGACGCCCAGGACGCCGAGCAGGTCGCGCGCGCCACCGACGCCGCCGCCGAGCTGTTCGCGACCGCGGCCGCGATGGGCGGCACGATCTCCGGCGAGCACGGGCTCGGGCTCGTCAAGAGCGGCCACCTCGGCAAGCAGTGGAACGAGGCCACGCTGCGCCTGCATCGCGCGGTGAAGTCCGCCATCGATCCCGCCAACGTGATGAACCCGGGGAAGAAGGTCTGACCTGCCGGCAGCACGCCTGCCGTCGACAGACTAGCCTTGGCGCTCCCGAATCAGGAGCGTTGCGTTGAGGTACCGAGCACGTGTCGTTGCAGTCGTTCTTGCGCTCTTGACCGTCGGCGGGCTCGGGTGCGGCACTTCGCAGGACGCGCCGAGCGATCCGGCCGCCACCATCAGGCATGAGGCCGAGCAGCTCAAGGCGAGAGCGCGTGCGCTCCAGCGGCGCATCGAGGCGCATCGCCGGGCGCGCCTCGAGGCGCGGCGCGAGCGGATCGCGGCGCGGCGGGCGGCGCACCGGGCGCACGTGCGCGCGCAGCGCCGGGCGGCGCGCCGCGCGGCGCGCGAGGCGGCGGCGGTGCAGGCGCAGAGCAGCTGCGACCCCAACTACAGCGGCGCCTGCCTCGACCCGAGCGCCTCCGACTACGACTGCGCCGGCGGCTCCGGCGACGGTCCCGAGTACACCGGACCGGTCCAGGTCGTCGGCAGCGACCCGTACGGGCTCGACAGCGACGGCGACGGCTACGCCTGCGAGTGATCGGCGCCGGTGCGCGAGTCGCCGGTGTGCGCGGCGGGGCGTCGGTACCCTTCCGGCATGGCCGCCACCCAGGACACGACCTCCGCCGTCGCCGACGTCTGCCGAGCGGCGAAGGCGGCGACCGCGCCGCTCGCCGCGCTCGACACGCGCGTGAAGGACGCGGCGCTGCATGCGATCGCCGACGCGCTCGTCGCGCGGACCCCGGAGATCCTCGAGGCCAACGCGCGCGACCTCGAGAACGGCCGCGCGAACGACATCGGCTCCGCGCTGCTCGACCGCCTCGCACTCGACCCGAGCCGCATCGCCGCGATCGCCGACGGCGCGCGCGCGATCGCCGCGCTGCCCGACCCGGTCGGCGAGACGATCGACGGGCATCTGCTGCCGAACGGGATCGACGTGCGGCGCGTGCGCGTGCCGTTCGGCGTCGTCGCCGTCGTCTACGAGGCACGCCCGAACGTGACGATCGACGCCGCGGCGCTGTGCCTGAAGTCGGGCAACGCGATCGTGCTGCGCGGCTCCTCCACCGCCATGCACTCGAACGCGGTGCTGGCCACCATCGCCTCCGAGGCCGCGACCCAGGCCGGCGTCCCCTACGGGGCGATCAACCTGCTGGCCGGCGGCGGGCGCGAGGAGCTGGCCGAGCTTGCGACGCAGGACGGCGTCGTCGACCTGATCTTCCCGCGCGGCGGCGAGGGCCTGAAGGACGCGCTGAAGGCGGTCGCCACCGTACCGGTGATCTACGCCGCCTCCGGCAACTGCCACGTCTACGTCGATGCCGACGCCGACCTCGACGCGGCCGAGGCGATCGCACTCAATGCGAAGGTCCACCGCCCCGGCGTCTGCAACGCTGCCGAGACGCTGCTCGTGCACGCCGACGTCGCGGCGGAGTTCCTGCCGCGCGCGCTGCGCACGCTGCACACGGTCGGCGTCGAGCTGCGCTGCGACGCGCGCGCCGCCGCCCACGCGCGCGACCACGACGGCGAGATTCCCGTCAGCGCCGCGAGCGAGGAGGACTGGGCGACCGAGTTCCTCGACCTGATCCTCGCGGTGCGCGTCGTCGACTCGGCCGAGGAGGCGATCGCGCACGTCAACCGCTACGGCAGCGGCCACTCCGAGGCGATCGTCACAGAGGACCTCGGCGCCGCGCGCGCCTTCCAGCTCGGCGTCGACGCCGCCTGCGTGTACGTGAACGCCTCGACGCGCTTCACCGACGGGGGCGAGTTCGGGATGGGCGCCGAGATCGGCAACTCGACGCAGAAGCTGCACGCGCGCGGGCCGATCGGCCTGCGCGAGCTGTGCACCTTCAAGTACCTGATCGAGGGCACCGGACAGGTGCGCAGTTGAAGCTCGGCATCCTCGGCGGCACCTTCAATCCCCCGCACATCGGCCATCTGATCTGCGCCCAGGAGGCGCTCGATCAGCTGGCGCTGGACCGCGTCGTGCTGATGCCGGCGCATCAGCCGCCGCACAAGCAGGTCGACGGGGACCCCGGCGCCGAGGCGCGCTGCGAGCTGTGCCGGCTGGCGATCGAGGGCGAGGATCGCCTCGAGGTATCGCGCCTGGAGCTCGAGCGCGCGGGGAGGTCCTACACGGTCGATACTCTGAGGACGTTGCACGATCAGCATCCGCAGGACGATCTGACCTTCATCGTGGGGGGTGACATGGCCCGCAGCCTGCCGACGTGGCGGGAGCCCGAGGCCGTGCTCGAGCTGGCGACGCTGGCGGTGGCCGAGCGCGCCGGAGCCGAGCGCGACGACATCCGCGGCGAGCTGCGCACGCTGCGCGGCGCGACCGGCGAGCGCGTGCGCTTCTTCGACATGCCGCGCATCGACGTCTCGTCGACGATGCTGCGAGAGCGCGTCGCGACCAGCCGTCCGATTCGCTACCTCGTTCCCGACGCGGTCGCGCAAGCGATCGCGCAGAACGGCTGGTACCGCGCATGAGCGAGCCATTCGAAGGCGTGGCGCTGGCGGAGGCGATCGCCGGCTTCGCGGCCGACAAGAAGGCGGTCGAGATCGTCGAGCTGGACTTGCGCGGGATGCTCGGCTACGCCGACTACTTCGTGATCTGCTCCGGCACCAGCGACCGCCAGGTGAAGGCGATCCACGACGGCATCCACGAGGGGATGAAGAAGCAGCATGGGCTGCTGCCGCGCCGCGTGGAGGGACTGCCGCAGGCGCACTGGGTTCTGATGGATTATCTCGACGTGGTCGTCCACGTCTTCACGCCTGAGACGCGCGCGTTCTATCGGCTCGAGCAGCTGTGGGGCGAGGCCCCGGCGCGCGCGCTCACCGGCGTGGGGTAGTCCTTCGAAAGAGGAGAACCCGCCATGGGGCGCAATCTCGCGAGCCTGCTGACCGACTCGGCCGCGCGCGATCCGCAGCGCACGGCGATCAAGCTCGACGACGCCGAGCTGTCCTACGCGCAGCTCGACGGCGCGAGCGCCCACCTCGCCGGGCTGCTCGCCGAGCACGGCTTCCAGCCGGGCGACCGCGTCGGCGTGATGCTGCCGAACGTGCCGCACTTCCCGATCGTCTACTACGGGATCCTGCGCGCCGGCGGCGTGGTCGTGCCGATGAACGTGCTGCTGAAGGAGCGCGAGGTCGCCTTCTACCTGCAGGATTCCGGCGCGAAGCTGCTGTTCGCGTGGGCGGAGTTCGGCGAGGAGGCGCGGCCGGGCGCAGAGGCCGCGGGCGCCGAGCTGATCGAGGTCGACCCGCTCGGCTTCGTCGACCTCGTGGGCGCCGCGCAGGCGCGCCCGGAGCTGCACGAGGTCGCCGACGACGACACCGCGGTGATCCTCTACACCTCCGGCACGACCGGCAAGCCGAAGGGCGCCGAGCTCACGCACGCGAACCTCTACGTGAACGCCAAGACGAAGCTCGAGACGCTGATCCAGCTGAGCGCGGACGACGTGATCCTCGGCGCGCTGCCGCTGTTCCACAGCTTCGGCCAGACGGCCGCGATGAACGCCGGCCTGATGGCGGGCGCGTGCCTGACGCTGCTGCCGCGCTTCGACGCGGGCAAGGCGCTGGCGATCATGACCCGCGACCGCGTGAGCGTGTTCCTCGGCGTGCCGACGATGTACAACGCGATGCTGGCGGTGCCGCCCGAGCAGCGTCCCGACACCTCCTCGCTGCGGGTCTGCATCTCCGGCGGCGCATCGCTGCCGGTCGAGGTGCTGCGCGCGTTCGAGGGGCAGTTCGGGACGAAGATCCTCGAGGGCTATGGGCTCTCCGAGACCTCGCCCGTGGCGTCCTTCAACCACCCCGACCGCGAGCGCAAGCCGGGCTCGATCGGCACGCCGATCCGCGACGTGCGGATGAGAGTCGTCGACGAGCAGGACCAGGAGGTCCCGGCCGGCGAGGTGGGGGAGATCGTGATCCAGGGCCCGAACGTGATGAAGGGCTACTGGCAGCGCCCCGACGCGACCGCCGAGGCGATGAGAGGCGGCTGGTTCCACACCGGCGACATGGCGAAGGTCGACGAGGACGGCTACTTCTACATCGTCGACCGCAAGAAGGACCTCATCATCCGCGGCGGCTACAACGTCTATCCCCGCGAGATCGAGGAGGTGCTCTACGAGCACCCGGCCGTCGCGGAGGCGGCTGTCGTCGCGGTCCCGCACGCCGAGCTCGGCGAGGAGGTCGGCGCCGCAGTCGCGCTGAAGGCCGGTGCCGAGGCGACCCCGGACGAGCTGCAGGCGTTCGTGAAGGAGCGCGTCGCCGCCTACAAGTACCCGCGCCACGTGTGGCTCGTCGGCGAGCTGCCGAAGGGCCCGACCGGCAAGATCCTCAAGCGCGAGATCGCGGTCCCGGCGGGCGAGCGGGCGTAGCGAGCGCTCAGAGGCTGCGGACGTCGGGCACAACGCGCTCGACCTCGGCAAGGATCTCGTCGACGCGCTCCACGAAGCGTGTGAGCGACTGGTCGGTCTCGCGGTAGCGACCGGCGCGCGCGACGAGCAACGTTTGCTCGCGTGCGAGCGCTGCCGCCCCGTGCGCCATCGCCAGGCGCGCTGAGGTTGGCGCCCACGTACGCAGGTACAGCTCGATCATGCCGACGAGGGCGGCACCGCTCGCGAGCAGCGGCGTCACAACGGCCGGCCCGACGCTGAACGACAGCGCGAACGCCGCGATCACCGCCGCCGCGACGACCAGGCCCTCGAGCAGTCGCGCCTGCACCTCACGGCGCCGAAGGCGCCGCGCTTCGAAGTTCAGGACCCCGATCCTGCGCTCGGCCTCGTCCAGCAGAGCCCGGCGCTCGGCCTTCTCTCGCAGGGCCTCGCGGTCCGGCTTGCCTTCTGCGGGGACCTTCGTCGCATGCGCATCCCACGGCGCCCGCGCGTCGGTCAGCACGCGCGTGAAGCCGACGTAGCTGCGCGCGAGCGAGAGGCGGTCGCTCGGGCGCTCCTCCAGCACCGCGATCGGCTCGCCGTAGGCGAAGCGCGAGGCGTGCTGGATCTGCACGTCGTCGAAGTAGGCCTCCAGGTCGCACTCGGGCAGGTCGTAGATCTCGCGGAACAGCGCCTCGAAGGTCGGCTGGTAGCCGTCGCGGTACGGGTTGTCCGCCGCCTTCGCGCCCTCGCGGGCGCCGTGGCGCCACTCGCGCCGCAACTCCTCCTCGCTGAGCTCGACGCGTGAGGCGAGCGGGTAGACGACGAGCGGCCGCAGGTCCGCCGAGCGGCTGCGGTACGCGGCCGCGGCGCGTGCGCGCGCGACGACCCCGTCGAGGCTCTGGCGATTCGGCGTGAACACCAGCACCAGCCGGTCGGGGAGCAGCATCGTGCAGATGCCGCCGCTATCGGTGACGCCGGTGCGGGAGTCGACCAGCACGTAGTCGTACTGCTCCGCGAGACGTGCGGCGAACGCGGAGAACAGCTCCGGCTCATCGTGGTAGACCCGCTCCCAGTCGAGCTTGCTCACGCGATCTTCGTAGCCGGCGTCCATGCGCCCGGCGCGCATCACCGACAGCCCGGGAACTTGCGTCGGGCCGACGTACGGATCGAGCGAGAGCTCGCGCCACACGCGTTGCGCGCGGCCGGTCCCCGCGCGTCCATCGCCGGACACGGACGGCAGCAGCTCGTGGGCGTTCGCGAACAGCTCTACGAGGCCCGCGCGCTCGTCCACGTCGCCGTCGTGGAGGAAGCGGTGCAGGCCCGGCGCCTCGAGGTCCCAGTCGATCGCCAGCACCTCCTTGCCCCGGTCGCGCGCGAGCACCACGGCAGCGTTCGCGAGCGCCATCGTGCGGCCGGTGCCGCCCTTGTAGGAGTAGAAGGTGATGATTCTGCCGGCCATGCTCAGGACCCCCGTGGGTGTCCGGGGAACTCCTGCACCCGGGCTCCGCCGTCGGGCGGGGCTGGCGGCAGCTCGAACGTCGCGCAGTCGTGCGCTCCGTCGGGATCGAGCCGCGCAAGCCTCGCGATGTGGCTTGCGACGGTTCCGACCTGCGTCACGTACTCGGCATTGCGCGAGATGTCGGGATCCACGAGCGTGAATCTGCGGAAGTCCAAGTAGTGCCGCGATCTGCGCAGCTCGTCGGGGATCTCGTCGTCGTCGCCGCGGAACACGACCGGGATGATCAGGCCGTCCTCGCGCCGCAGGCGTTCGCCGAGCGCTGCGCGGCGGCGCTGCTCGAGCGTTTCCATCGCAGCCTTCTCCCGCCGGCAGAACTCCTGTTCGTGGTAGCGCGGCGTGAACACGAGCACCCAGGTCGCGCTCTGGCACATCGCGCTGGCGATCGCCGACTCGAATATCTGCCCGCCGACGAGGCGCTGCTCGTCGAGGTAGACGGGCGCACGGACGAGCAGCTCGATCTCTTGGCTGAGCGCCGCGTGGAGGCTGCGGACGAAGGTGGTGCCCAGCTCGCCATCGGCGTGCGCCCAGCTGATGAAGCTCGAGTACTCGAACGGCATTGCGCAACACCTAACCGTATGCGAGTGACCGGACGATGCTCCAACTCCCGGTCGCGTGGAGACGGCATGACCGCTGGGATAGGCTGGCGCGCATGGCAGAGGAGCCGAGCGTCGACGGCGGGGGACGCCCGCCGCTGTGCTTCGTCGCGATGCCGTTCGGGCGCAAGCCGGACGGGCGCGGCGGGTCGGTCGACTTCGACGCGGTCTACGAGCAGCTGCTCGCCCCGGCGATCCGCGCGGCGGACCTGGAGCCGCTGCGGGCCGACCAGGAGCTCGTCGGCGGAATCGTCCACAAGGCGATGTTCGAGCGGCTCGTGCTCGCCGACTACGCGATCGCCGACCTCACGACCGCCAACGCGAACGTCTACTACGAGCTCGGCGTGCGCCACGCGGTGCGTCCGTACGCGACCGTGCTCGTCAGCGCGAACGTGGCCCGGACGCCGTTCGACCTCGCGCCCGACCGCGTCCTCCCGTACGCGCTCGGCCCCGCGGGGAACCCCGACAAGCCCGAGCAGGCGCGCGAGGCGCTCGTCGCGGCGCTGCGAGCGGCCCGCAGCCGCACCACGGACAGCCCCGTCTTCCAGCTGCTCGACACGTTGCCGCCGCCGCAGATCGACCGGCTCAAGACCGACCTCTTCCGCGAGCAGGCGGCCTACTCGATCGCGTGCAAGGAGCGCCTCGCGCGGGCGCGAGGCGAAGGTGCCGAGGCCCTGCGGGAGGTCGAGCGCTCGCTCGGCTCGCTCGACGACGTCGAGGCGGGCGTGCTCGTCGACCTGCTGCTGTCCTACCGCGCGACGAAGGCGTGGGAGGAGATGATCCGGCTGGCGGAGGCGATGCCGGAGCCGGTGGGGCGCACGGCGCTCGTGCGCGAGCAGCTCGGCTTCGCGCTCAACCGCGCCGGCTGCAGCTCAGAGGCGGAGCGCGTGCTCATCGAGGTGCTCGATGCGCACGGACCGAGCAGCGAGACGCTCGGCCTGCTCGGCCGCGTCTACAAGGACCGCTGGGACGCCGAGCCGGACCCGTTCTCACTGCGGGCGCAGGGTCACCTGGAGCAGGCGATCGACGCCTACCGCCGGGGCTTCGAGGCGGACTGGCGCGACGCGTACCCGGGCATCAACGCCGTCACGCTGATGGAGATCCACGATCCGGGCGGGGAGCAGCAGCAGCGCCTGCTGCCGGTCGTGCGCTACGCGAACCGCCGCCGCATCGACGACGGGCGCGCCGACTACTGGGACCATGCGACACGGCTGGAGCTGGGCGTGCTCGCGCGCGATCGGGCGGAGGCCGAGGCCGGCGCTCGCGCGGCGCTCGCGGGCGTGCGCGAGCCGTGGGAGCCGGAGAGCACCGCGCGCAATCTCGCGCTGATCCGGACGGCGCGCCGGCGCCGCGGCGACACCCTGGAATGGGCCGACGCGCTCGAGCATGCGTTGCAGGAGGCGGGGCAGGCGCACTAAGCTTCTGACTAATGAGGGTGCTTGAGGAGGCCGAGCGGATCGCGAGCGGCGGCCCCGTGCGCTTCGAGGACCTCAAGCCGGTCGCCGACGGCTTGCGCGACGAGGACGGCGCCGCCGCCGTCACGCCGGTGCTGATCGCGGTCGCCCGCCGGGCGCTCTACGACGGTTGGGAGCCGACCAGGCGCGCCGAGCTCGCCGCGCTGCTGCGCGATCACCAGCAGTTCGGCTATGCGCGCCGGCTGCTCGGCCGCGTGCGGCGCGACGGTCCGGACACGGAGCAGCTGCGCCAGCAGCACGCCCTCTGCACCTACAAGGACGCGGAGCTGCCGGCGGCGCGCCGACTCGACCGCGCCCTGGAGATCCTCGCCGAGGGCGGCAAGCCGCTCGAGCGCAGCGACTCGGCCGAGACGCTCGGGATCGGCGGCGCGATCTACAAGCGCCGCTGGGAGGTCGACGCCAAGCGCGCGGACCTCGAGAGCGCGCTGTGGTGCTATCGCCGCGGCGCCGAGCTGCGCGACCAGGCGGAGTGGTCCTACGCCGCCGTCAACGCGGCCCTCGTCGCGGACCGCCTCGCGGCGCTCGAGGACAGAGGGGTCGGCAGGTCGGTCGCGGCGGAGGGACTGCGCGCCGACGCCGACCGCATTCGCGAGGACCTTGTCGCGTGCGTGCCGGGCGGCGACGGCGGCTGGTCTGACGCGACGCTCGGCGAGGCGCTGTTCGGGCTCGGGCGCATCGCGGAGGCGCACGAGCCGCTCGCGCGCGTCGGCGAGCGCACGAGAGAGCTGTGGCGGCAGGAGACGACGGCAATGCAGCTGGCGGAGCTCGCGCGCCTGCGCGGCTTCGACGGCCCCGAGGTCGACGCGGCGCTCGGGGCGCTCGTGGGCGGCCGCGAGGGCGCCGTTCGCCGCGCCTACAACGGCAAGATCGGCGTGGCGCTCTCCGGCGGCGGCTTCCGCGCCTCGCTCTTCCACCTGGGGGTGCTCGCGCGTCTCGCCGAGTGCGGAGTGCTGCGGCACGTCGAGGCGCTTTCATGCGTCTCCGGCGGCTCGATCGTCGGCGCCTGCTACTACCTCGCGCTGCGCAGACTGCTGCAGGAGCGCCCGGACGAGCAGATCGAGGACGCGGAGTACGTCGAGCTCGTGCACCGGCTGACGCTCGACTTCCTCGACGGGGTCCGCGGCGACCTGCGCGGCCGCCTCGCCGAGAACGTCGTCGACAACTGGCGGATGCTCGCGTCGCGCTGGTCGCGCACCGACCGCGTCGCCGAGCTGCTCCACGAGCTGTTCTTCTCGCGCTGGGCGCAGGACCGGGGACGCAGCTGGCGGCTGGACGAGCTCGTCGTGCGCCCGCACGGGCAGGCGAGCTTCTCGCTGCGCTACGAGAACTGGCTGCGGCGCGCGAAGGTGCCGGTGCTGGTGCTGAACGCGACGACGCTGAACACGGGACACAACTGGCAGTTCAGCGCCACGTGGATGGGCGAGCCGCCGAGCGGTCTCGACCTGCGGGTCGAGGCGATCCGGCGCCTGCGCCGCGTCTACCACCGTGACGCGCCCGGCGGCGCGCCCACGCTGGAGCGGGCGGTGGCCGCGTCGGCCTGCGTGCCGGCGCTGTTCCCGCCCGTGTCGTTCTCCGGCATCTACGACGACGTCGACGTGGAGCTGGTCGACGGCGGCGTCCACGACAACCAGGGGATCGCGAGCCTGCTGGAGCAGGACTGCAACGTGATCCTCGTCAGCGACGCGAGCGGGCAGGCCGCTGACGCGAACCGGCCCAAGCGCCGCCTCCTCGGCGTGCTGCTGCGGACGAACTCGGTGCTGATGGCCCGCGTGCGCGGCGCGCAGTACGCCGATCTCGCGGGCCGCCGCCGCTCCGAGACGCTGCGCGGCCTGATGATCGTGCATCTCAAGAAGGGGCTGCCGGCGCCGCCGCTCGACTGGAGCAGATGTCAGGAGCCGTGGGATCCGGAGGACGACGCGCTTCCGTTGCAGGACCGCACGGGCAGATCCCCGTACCGGATCGACGAGGACGTGCAGCGTGCGCTCGCACAGCTGCGCACCGACCTCGACGCGTTCTCCGACGACGAGGCCTACGCGCTGATGGCGGCCGGCTACCGCATGAGCGAGCACGAGCTGCCTGACGCGTTGCCCGATCTCGCGCAGCCGCTCGTCGCGCCGAGATCGCCGTGGCCGTTCGCGGCGATGCTGCCGCGCCTGGAGCGTGACGAGGACAGACGCTTGCTGCGCGCGCTTGAGCCCGGCCGATCGCTGTTCCTGCGGCGGGTCGCGTCGTGGTGGCGCGGTCGCCGCCGAGGCTCCTCGGCGTCCGGTCGTGCGCTCGGCACGGCGCGCAGCGTCATCGTCACGCCCGTGCGCGCGCTCGTGAGCGTCCCGCTCGCGCTCGCCGGCGGGGCGGCGACCGCCGTCGACCGGGGGCTGCGCCGCCTCGGTCGCAGGCCGCGCGCCTGATCGCTAACCGGCGCCGGGTCCGCCGGCGCGCGCCTCCCACGCGCGTGTCAGCTCGATGCGCCGCATCAGGGTCGGGTGGTCGCCGAGGAGCGAGCGCCACGCCGGCGGGTCGGGGTCCGTCAGCGTGGCCGTCCCCAGATCGCGGAACAGCGCCCGCGCGCCGGCCGGATCGCGGGTCGTCTGCAGCGCCGTCCAGTCCGCCTCGGTCTCCAGGCGGCGGGTCGTCGCGGCCAGCAGCGGCTGGGTCGCGATGCCGAACGCGACGAACGCGAGCAGCGCGACCGGTACCGCCTCGGGTCGCGCGAGGCCGCCGCGGCGGCGCGTCGCGAGCGCGACGACGCCGGCGGCGGGCAGCAGGAACAGCGCAAGCCATCCGACCGCCTTGAGCGTGTGGCGGTGCCGGAGGTGGCCGAACTCGTGCGCCAGCACGACGCGCACCTCGCGCCGATCGAAGCCGCTCAGCAGCGAGTCGCGCACGATCACGCGACGCGTCGGTCCGAAGCCGGCCGCCCCGGCGTTCGGCTGATCCTGTACGAGGTCGACGTAGACCGGCGTGTCCGGCACCCCCTCGGCGCGCGCGAGCGCACGCGCGTCGGCGGCGGTTTGCGCCGATCCGGAATGCTTGTCGAGCGGTTCGCTGTCGACCGTCAGCAGGTACGGCGCGACGAAGCTCAGCAGCAGCGCGAGCGCGACGAAGAACGGCGCCGCGGCGACCCACCACCAGCTGCGCAGCTTGCGCGCGAGCCACATCGCGATCAGCAGCGCGAACGAGATCGCGACGAACGGTCCGCTGAGCCCGAGGAAGCCGTCGAGGACATGCTTCACGTAGCCGACGTGCACCACGTCGTGGCGGCGCTCCCACCACAGCGCGGCGAGGTCGAACGGCAGCTCGGCCAGCCACACGATCCCGAGCCCGAGCATGCCGAGCAGCATCCCGGTGCCGATCGGCCCCGCCGCCGACTCCTTCATCAGCCGTTGTCCGCGGCGCGCATAGATGACAAGGACCGCGACGAGGACGATCGTGCCGAGCAGCGCGTCGATCGCGAGGAACCGCTCGTAGGACGCGCTGCGACCCAGGAAGTCCGCGCTGAAGGTGGCGCGCGGGTCCGCGTGCGGGAGGCGTAGGCCGCCCGGAACAGTCGACTGCCACAGGGCTCGCGCCGCCAGCGCCCACAGCAGCGCGCCCGCGGCAAGCGCGACGGCGACGAGCGGGCGCCGCCGGCCGCTGCCGTCGCGCGCCCGTCGCGGCTCGTCGCTCACGCGCCCGCGGTCACGGCTGTGCTCGGGTCCGGCGGCAGGAAGGGCGTCGGCTCGCTGCTCGGCTGCGGCGCGGCGGTCGGGCCGCTGTAGGGGTAGCGCGGGGTCACGAACAGGACGTACGCGTTGACCTGCTCGCTGTAGCGGATCGCCAGCGCCCCGGCGTTGCGCAGCCCGAGCGGCATCTCACCGCGCACGAGCGCGGCGAACCAGCCCAGCACCGCAACCGCGACGAGCAGGGTGCCGTATGCGCCCGCGATCAGCAGCACCGGCAGCGCGAGCAGCCCGCGGAAGAACACGCTCCAGCGGTTGTGCGCCTCGCGCGGGCCGACGACGAGCTCGACCGGGTAGCTGCCGGCTTCGCCGCTGAAGCCGGGGAACGGGTTGGCGATCAGGAACAGGTACGCCGTGACGTGCGTCTGGTAGCGCAGGTAGCCGGCGAGGAAGCGGTGCAGCCCGTCCGGCACCTGCGTCGTGAAGAGCGCCGCGAACCACGCGACGATCGCCGCCAGCAGCGCGACGATCCCCCACAGCGTCAGCCAGATCAGATGCGGCACCGCAAGCAGCAGCCGGAAGAACGTCGTCAGCCGCGAGCGGCGCAGGTCGTCGTCGACCTGCAGGCGGATCGGGTCGTCGTCGCGTGCGGGCAGGTCATCGAGCGCGGCGAGCGGGTCGCTGTTCGGGTAGCGGTCGGTGAGGACGAACAGGTAGGCGAGCAGCTGCGCCTGGTAGGAGAGCGCGTAGGCGCCGGCGTCGCGCATCCCGCGCGGCATGCGCGCGCACACGAGCGAGCTGAACCAGCCGAGCACCGCGACAGTGCCGAGCAGCGATCCCGCCTGGTTGTAGCCGTTGACGAGCACGGCGATGACGACCAGCGCCGGGATCGCGAGCACCAGACGGAAGAACACCGTCCAGCGGTTCTGCGGCGCGGAGGCCGCGAACCGAACGTCGATCGGATAGCCCAGGTGGCCGCTGAAGCCCGGGTAGCGGTCGGCGATCAGGTAGAGGTAGGCCTGGACGTGCACGTAGTAGCGCGCGTACTCCGACAGGAACTGGTGCACCGCGTCCGGCGAACGGCCCTTGAACAGCGTGATGAGGCCGTTCGCGATCACGACGAAGAAGACCGCGATCCCCCACACGGTCAGCCAGATGAAGTGCGGGATCGCCAGCACGATCCGGAAGAAGACCGAGGCGCGCGTGCGTTGGAGGTCGTCGGTCACGACCAGCTTGACGGGGTGGCTCATGCGCGAGTCCTAGCCGACCCGGCGGACAGCGCTCGACCGGTTCCCGGTTGACCGGGGACGCGAGCTCCTGTCTAGTCGGTCCATGTACGACTACGTGATCGTCGGGGCGGGATCGGCCGGCTGCGTGCTCGCGGCGCGGCTGACGGAGGATCCGGACGTGTCGGTGCTGCTGCTGGAGGCGGGGCCGCCGGACGCCAACCAGAACATCCACGTGCCGCTCGGCTATCTCAAGCTGGCGGGCACGGAGATCGACTGGAACTACTTCAGCGCGCCCGAGCCGCACTGCAACGGGCGCCGCATCCCGCTGCCGCGCGGGCGCGTGCTGGGCGGCTCGTCCTCGACGAACGCGATGGTCTACATCCGCGGCAACCCGCGCGACTACGACGACTGGGGGATCCCCGGCTGGTCCTGGGCGGACCTGTTCCCCTACTTCGTCAAGGCGGAGGACAACGAGCGCGGCGCATCTGAGTGGCATGGCGCCGGCGGGCCGCTGCCCGTCTCCGAGCAGCGCTCCGGCAACGCGATCTCGCGCGCGTGGGTCGAGGCGGCGGTACAGGCCGGCGTGCCGCGCAACGACGACTTCAACGGCGCTGCGCAGGACGGTGCCGGCATGTACCAGGTGACGCAGCGCGGCGGCCTGCGCGCGAGCGCCGCCGCCGCCTACCTGCACCCCGCGAGCGCGCGGCCGAACCTGCACGTGCTCACGCACATGCTCGTGCACAGAGTGCTGTTCGAGGGCACGCGCGCCATCGGCGTCGAGGCCTCGCAGCTCGGGCACGTGCAGGAGCTGCGCGCGCAGCGCGAGGTGATCCTGTGCGGCGGCGCCTACAACTCCCCGCAGCTGCTGATGCTCTCGGGCGTCGGGCCGGCCGACCATCTGCTGCTGCGCGAGCTGGAGGTCGTGCTCGACCAGCCGGCGGTGGGGGCGAACCTCTCCGACCACGCCGCCACGTATGCGGTGTGGGGGACAGAGCGGCCGGAGTCGCTGCTGCTGGCTCGCGAGCCGGCGGCGCTGGAGGAGTTCATGGCTTCGCAGACCGGTCCGCTCGCCTCGAACCTCGCCGAGAGCGGCGCGTTCGTGCGGGTCGAGCCGGACGCGCCCGCGCCGGACGTGCAGTTCCACGCGATCCCGGTGCAGATCCTCGAGGAGGGCACCGCCGACCCGGAGGGCCACGGCGTGCTCGTGACGCCGTGCCTGCTGACGCCGGAGGCGCGCGGCTCGGTGCGACTCGCCTCGAACGACCCGACTGCGCGACCGCTCGTGCGCAACGACTTCTACGCGAGCGAGCGCGACCTGGAGCGGATGGTCGCGGCGCTGCGGCTGACGCTGGAGATCAGCGGACAGCCGGCGATGGCCCCCTACTGCACGACCGGCATGGTCGTTCCCGACGACGACTCCGAGGAGGCGTTGCGCGCGCACGCGCGCCGCACGACGTTCGCGATCTACCACCCGGTCGGCACGTGCGCGCTCGGCAGCGTGGTGGACGAGCAGCTGCGCGTGAACGGCCTCGAGGCGCTGCGCGTCGTCGACGCCTCCGTGATGCCGGTCGTCCCGCGCGGCAACACGAACGCGCCGACGATCGCGATCGCCGAGCGCGCGGCGGACCTGATCAGAGGGTCTTCGCCACGCGCCGCGGCGGCTTCCGTCTTGTCGCCACCTTCAGCGCCAGCCTGACTGGTCTCGACACGAGCGCGGCACTGTCGGTCGCGGCGATCGTGAGCCGGTAGCGGCCGGCGGGGATCGTGCGTCTGCCGATCCTGCCGCCGATCGCAAGGCTGTTCGGACCGCTGACGCCGACGCGGCTCTGCGTGCCGATGCGCTTGAAGCGCGTGCAGCGTCTGCCGTGTCGCGCGCGGCGCGGCTTCTCGCAGCGGCCGCCGGCGGTGCGACGGCCGGGGAGCTTGCGGTCGAAGCGGATGCGCACGGTCGCCGCCTCCGAGAGCGTGAGGTGCAGCGTGCCGCGTCTGCCGACCCGCAGCGTCGCCGGCACGAGGCTCGCGCCGGTGATGATGGGCGCGACGTTCGGCGGCGGGTTGGTGCCGCCGCCTCCGCCTCCGCCGGTCCCGCCGCCGGTCGTCGGCGCGACGACGCCGGTCACGCGCGCGACCTGTCTCGTCGTCTCGAGCGTGACCCACAGCGTGCCGTCTCTGCCGACGACGAGGTGGCGCGGGCCGGAGCCGGCCGGGAAGCCGGTGAGCGTCGTGACGGCGCCGTCGGGCGTCAGCCGCGTGAGCGTGTCTCTCGGGAAGTTCGCAGCCCAGTAAGCGAGGTCCGGAGCAAACACGATGCCCGTCGGATCGGTCAGCGGCACATCAGTTCTCTGCACCGTGCTCGATGGTGGTGTGAGGCGCTCGATCAGGTTGCTGGGGATCGTCGCGGCGAGCTGGTTGCTCGGCCCGGCGGCGAGCTCCTGCGGGGAGTCGTCGAGCGGGAACTGACCCGCGGAGACGCCGGCGGTCGTGATCCCGACGACCTGTCTACCGAGGAAGTCGGCGACATAGAGATTGCCGTCGCCGCCTGCGGCGATCCCGCGTGCGCCCTGGAGACCGGTCGGTCTGAAGGTGTCGAATCTCTCGTCGGTTCTGATCCGCACGACCGAGTCGTTCGAGCCGGTCCACAAGTTGCCGTCCGACCCGACGACGATCCCGTTCGGTGCCAGGCCGGGGATGTTGACTCTTCTCGCCGCCGTCGGGTCGCCCGGCGAGAAATGCGCGACCGCGTTCGACTCCGTCACCCACAGCTGGCCGTCCGGTCCCGCGACGATCCCGACCGGACTGACGATCTCCGCGCTCGTGAATCTGTCGACCGTCCCGTCCGGTCTCACGCGTGCGATGTTGTCGGTGACGCCGTCCATCGTCACCCAGACGTTGCCGTCGGGGCCGAGCGCAAGCTGTCTCGGCGCGTTCGGCAGGTCGAAGGCTCTGTCGACCGCGGGCGCGGCGGCGGCGGTCGCGGGCAGCAGCAGGGCGGCGGCGAGCGCCGCGAGCGAGAGCTTGATCGAGCGCATGGCGGCGATCCTCTCAGCTGCCCGGGACGCTCGCTAGGGTGCTGGACGCGATGGCGATCACCGTCTACGAGAAGCGCACCTGCACGACGTGCCGCAAGCTGCACGAGCTGCTGACCGAGCGCGGCGTCGACTTCGACACGGTCCAGTACCACGTCGAGGGGCTCACCGAGCCGCAGATCCGGGACCTGCTGGCGAAGGCCGGCATCCCGGCGAGCGCCGCGCTGCGGATGCGTGAGGAGGGCGCTGCGGAGCTGGCGGCGGCCGGCGACGAGGACGCGATCGTCACCGCAATGGCGCACCGGCCGGAGCTGCTGCAGCGTCCGATCGTCGTCAATGGCGACCGCGCGGTGCTCGCGCGGCCGGTCGAGCGCGTGCTGGAGATCCTCTAACTCGGTCCTCTAGCTCGGACGCGCGGCGGCACGACGCGGCGTCTCTGCTCGCCGCGCCCAGCCGTCCCCGCACCCGTCAGGTCTGGCGCAGCGGACGTTCCTCGCGGGCGTCATCCGTACGCCCGTCGCGGTCGACGTCGCCGCCACCGCGGATCTCGTCGTCGGCAAGACCCTGGTCGTGCATGTCCGCGCGTGCCTCATGCAGTTCCGCCTCGGCCTCCGCGCGCTTCGCCTCGCTCTGTGCGGCGCGGGCGCGCGCCTGCTGCTCGGCCGCCACCTCGCGGTGCCGGCTCGCCAGCTCGCCGCGGCGCGTCTCGAGCTGCCGCTGACGCCGTTTCTCGCGCATGCGCGGCACCAGCGCCGCAAGCACGATCAGCAGGATCACGACGCCGGCGACGATTGCGATGATCGCTCCGGTTGACACGGGGGTCCTCCTTCCCCTCTGGGTTCGCAGACAGACCTACCCGCAGGGCAGGGAGGCAATCGGTCCGGCGATCGCGAGGGTCAGCGTGTCGCGTTGCAGGGGTCGAGCGATTGGGCGCTCGCGCCGAAGAGAAGGGTGAGAGCCATGCCCTCCACCGCCACTGCCCCTTCCCGCACGCTCGTGTTCCGCGGCGAGCGGAGCGGGCGCGCGCCTCTGCCGCCCTCGCCCGCCCGTGGATGGCGCGCGGGACTGCTGCTCGCGCTGGCAGTCGGAGTTGGCGTGACGACGCTCATCGCCGCGAACCCGGACCTGCGCTACGGGCCGCAGCGGCCGGCGCTGCACGTGCAGATCGCGACCACCGCGGCGCTCGTGGCGCTGCTGGTCGCGCTCCTCGCGGCCGGCCGCTACCGCCGGCTGCCGCGCGCCGGAGATCTGCTGCTGGCGACCTCGTTCGGCCTGCTCGGCGTCACGAACGTGCTGACGAGCGCGATCCAGGGCGCGACCGGCCGCAGCCCGCACGGCCCCCTCGCCTGGACGCCGGTCTCCGGACGCGTCGTCGCGGCGGCGCTGCTTGCCGGCGCCGCGTTCGCGGGCGGCCGCATGGTCGCGCGGCCCCGTCGCACCGCCCGCTCGCTGGCGCTTGGCAGCGTCGTGGCGCTCGCGGTTCTGGCGATCGCGCTTGCCGCGCTCGACCCGCAGCTGCCTCCCGCAGTCGGGCCGCACGTCCCGGCCTACGGTCCGTTCGCGGGCAGCCCCGCCTCGATCACGCTCAAGGGCGTCTGCCTCGTGCTCGTCGTCGCCGCAGCGGCCGGCTTCGCGCGGCGTGCACGGCGTCGTCCCGACCGCCTCTCGGTGCCGCTGTCGTGGGGGACCGCGCTGCTCGCGTTCGCGTGGCTCAACTACCTGCTCGTCCCCTCGCTCTACGTCAACTGGTTCTACGCGGGCGACGCGCTCGCGCTCGCCGCGTACCTCGTGCTCGCGACCGGCGCCGCGCTGGAGATCCGCGACTCGCAGGCCGATCGCGCCCGCCTCGCCGCGCTGGAGGAGCGGGCGCGCGTTGCGCGCGAGCTGCACGACGGCGTCGCGCAGGAGGTGCTGTTCCTGCTCGCCCAGGCGCGCCGGCTGCACGCGGAGCGACCCGGGCCGGACGCCGACCGCCTGCTGAGCGCCGCCGAGCGTGCGCTGGCCGAATCGCGCTCGGCGATCTCGACGCTGCGCGCCCCGCTCGACGAGCCGCTGCCGGCGACGCTGGCGCGCATCGGCGGCGAGCTCAGCCGCCGCTTCGAGCTCGACGTGCACATCGAGGCCGACGCCGACGTCGACGTCGAGCCGGAGACGCGCGCCGCGCTTGCGCGGATCGTCGGCGAGGCGCTCACGAACGCTGCACGCCATGGCCGCGCGCGCTGCGCGACGATCGAGCTGCAGGCCGGTCCGCCGCGCCGCCTGCGCGTGCGCGACGACGGGCGCGGATTCGACCCCGACCCGGCGCGGGTCCCGGCGGGCGCGTACGGGCTGACGTCGATCCGCGAGCGTGCCGCTGCATTCGGCGGCCGGGCGCAGATCCGCTCGGCGCCGGGAGACGGCACCGAGATCGAGGTGACGCTCCCGTGACCGAGGCGGCGAGCACGGTCGGGGCCGGTCGCTCGGTCCTGATCGCCGACGATCACGCTGCCGCCCGCGCCGGTGTGCGCGGCGCCCTGGAGCGCGGCGGCTTCGTCGTCTGCGCCGAGGCCGCGAGCGGGCCTGCGGCGGTCGAGGCGGCCCTGCGCGAGCGGCCTGACGCGTGCTTGCTCGATGTGCACATGCCCGGCGGCGGGGGCATCGAGGCCGCGGCCGAGATCGCGCAGCGGCTGCCCGGCACCGCGATCGCGATGCTGACCGTCTCCGGCGACGAGGAGGACCTCTTCGCCGCGATCCAGGCGGGCGCCGGCGGCTACCTGCTCAAGGACGTCGACCCGGAGCGGCTGCCGCACGCGCTGGCCGGCGTGCTGGCAGGTGAGGCCGCGATCCCGCGCGCGCTCGTCGGCCGGATCGTCGCCGAGCTGGGCGAGCGCCGGCGGCGGCGCGTGCCGCTGACGCGCGGCGCAGCGGAGCTGACGTCGCGCGAATGGGAGATTCTCGAGCTCCTGCACGGCGGCGCGAGCACGGCACAGGTCGCCGAGCGGCTGCGCGTGAGCCAGGTGACCGTCCGTCGTCACGTCTCGGCCGTGTTGCGCAAGCTGCGCGTGGAGGACCGCCGCGGGGCTTTCGCGCTGCTCGACGGGCTGGCGCGTCGGCGTTCACCCGAGTGAACGGCGAAGCGCCCGCACGGGCGATGGCGCGCGAACCGATCCGGGAGGACGATGCACCGCAGTGTCCGCGCCCGACCCGCTGCTCACCACCGCCGCTCGCCTGACCGCCGAGCTGCGGGCGCGCTGCGCGGACCCCGGCCCGGCGGAGGGGGAGGAGGCGCTGCTGATCGACGGGTACGCGTCGGCGCTCGCGCTTGAGGGGGCACGACGACGCCTGCGCGAGCAGGCGCTGGACGCGACGTCGCGCGAGCTGGCGATCGCCGCGCACGAGCGCGAGCTGCGCGCGGTGCTGCGCACGCTCCGCGCGCGGCGCAGCAGACGCGCCGCCGCGGCCGACTCAGCGGACGAGGCCGCGCCGCAGCGCCTGCACTGACGCCTGCAGCCGGTTCTCGACGCCGAGCTTGGCGAAGATGCTCGCGACGTGGCTCTTGACCGTGTTCGGACTGATGAACAACGCGGTCGCGATCGCCGCGTTGTCGCGGCCGTCGGCGATCAGGCGCAGCACCTCCAGCTCGCGTTCGGACAGGTCTGTGGCGTCCTCCTGCACTGAGGCGCGGGCCGGCTCCACCGCGCGCAGCCGCCGCAGCACCTCCGGCGCCACCCGCGGCGGGATCACCGCCTCACCGGCTGCAGCCGCCTCCACGGCGGCGAGGATCTGCTCGAGCGTTGCGTCCTTGAGCAGGTAGCCCGCCGCTCCCGCCAGCAGCGCTTCGAGCATCGCGTCGTCGTCGTCCGAGAGCGTGAGCACGACGACGGGCGGCGCGTCCTCGGCGGCGGCGATCGCGCGCGTCGCCTCGACGCCGTCCATGCCCGGCATGCTGAGGTCCATCAGCACGACGTCGGGCGCAAGCTCGCCCGCGAGCCGGACGCCCGCCTCGCCGCCGCTCGCCTGCGCGACGACGTCGAGCCCTTCGTCGCCGAGCAGCTGCGCGAGCCCGTGGCGGAAGACGTCGTGGTCGTCGACGAGCAGCACGCGGGTCATCGCCGTCAACTCTGCCCGATGGCGCGGCGGGAAGATGCATGGTCCCGCCCACGCCATAAACCGGCGGAATGCACGCGGCGTTCACGCAGCTGAACGCAGAAACCCCCGCGCGGACGATTGTGAGCGCCTCCTCGCTCGCGCACCCTGCATGACAGCGGAAGGACCCGCCAGCGGGAGCAGAGGCTCCATCAGGTGGGGGAATCTCAACCCAAGGAGCACAGCTCTCATGCGGAAGCTCATGCGCAAGCGCATCCTCGTCCCGGTGGCTGCGATCGCGGCGCTCGCCGTGGCCGGGATCGCGGTCGCGTACTTCACGGCCTCGGGCACCGGCTCGGGCACGGCGACCGTCGGCAGCGCCGCCGGCGTCACGATCACGAACGTCTCGCTGCCGGACACGCTCTACCCGGGCGGCTCGACGGCCGTCAGATTCACGATCAACAACTCTTCGTCCAACACGGCGGTGCAGGTCGACAAGGTCGTCGCCGACACGAGCGCCGGCACGAACGGCATCACCGGCGTCACCGGCAACTGCCTGGCGTCGGACTTCACGTTCGACGACGTGACCGTCAGCAGATCGATCGCGGCCGACGGCTCGGTCGACGCGACCGGCACGCTGAGACTCGCGAACTCGAACGCGAGCCAGGACGACTGCCAGGGCGCCTCGCCGGTCCTTCACCTCAAGGTGGACAACAGCGGCATCTAGCCGATCGAACAGGCGGGGGGCGTCTGGCGAATTCGTCCCCCGCCCGTTCGACCCACTGCACGCAACACACGCAACGACATGCGCGACAACAGCACGACACGGACAGCGAAGAGCGCCAGGACGCGACGCACCCTGACGCTGCTCGGTGCCCTCATCTTCCTCGCGCTCGCCGGATGGACAGTCGCCGCGGTCGCCGGCCCCAAGGTCGCGACGCCGACGATCACGTCCGGCCCCAGCGGCTCCACGTCCGCCACGAGCGCGGTGTTCGCCTTCGTCGCCGGCACCAGAGGCGACACGCTCGAGTGCGCGCTCGACGGCGCGGCGTTCGCGGCGTGCACGAGCCCGAAGGCCTACAGCGGCCTCAGAGATGGGGCGCACACGTTCCGCGTGCGCGAGCGCACCAGAGCCGGCCAGGTGGGCGACGCCGCCGCGCGCAGCTGGACGGTCGACACGGTCGCGCCGCCCGCACCGCAGCTCGTGCAGAAGCCGGCCGACCCGTCGAGCTCCGACAGCGCGACGTTCGCGTTCGCCGACGGCGAGGCAAACGTCTCCTATCTCTGCCAGCTCGACGGCGCGGCCTACGCCGCCTGCGCGAATCCGGTCACGTACAAGAAGCTCGCCGACGGCACCCACCTGCTGAGCGTCAAGGCGCGCGACGCAGCCGGCAACGTCGGCGCCGCGACGGGCTGGAGATGGCGCATCGACACGGTGGCGCCGCCGAAGCCGACGCTCACGCAGACGCCGGCGAATCCGTCGGCGAGCGCGAGCGCCACGTTCTCGTTCGCCGACAGAGAGGCCGGCGCCAGCTTCGAGTGTGCGCTCGACGGCGGCGCCTACGCCGCCTGCACGAGCCCGAAGAGCTACAGCGGCCTGTCCGACGGCAGCCACGCGTTTGCGGTGCGCGCACGCGACCTCGCCGGCAATCGCAGCGCCGTGAGCGGGTACTCCTGGACCGTCCAGACGGCGACGACGGGACAGCCGTTCACGATCTCCGGCGGCTACGGCGGCCTGCTCTATCCGGGCAGGACGGCCGGCCTCGCGTTGAGAATCGGCAACCCGAACGGCCAGCCGATCCTTGTCACGAGCCTCGTCGTGACGGTCCAGCCCGGCAGCTCGAAGGCCGGCTGCGACGGCCCGAGAAACCTTCAGATCACGCCGTCGAACGTCTCCGCCGCAAACCCGCTCACGGTTCCGGCGAACGGCAGCGTGACGCTGCCTTCAGGCTCCGTCAGCGCGCCGAGCGTGACGATGCTCAATCTCTCCACGAACCAGGACGCGTGCAAGGGCGCGCTGTTCACGTTCGCCTACAGCGGGAGCTCGCACTCGTGAGCGCGCACGCCCGCCACCTGATCCGCACGGCCGCGATCGCGGCGGCCGTCTGCGCCATCGCCCTGGTTGCCGCCGTGAGCGACGCGAGCGCGTACTACACCGCCGGTGGGAGCACGAGCGCGAGCGCGGCCGTCGCGACGCTGCCGGCCTCGACCGTCACCGCGACGAACACGGGCGCCGGCGCCGTCGCGCTCAGATGGAGCGCCGTCACCGCACCCGGCAGCGGAACCGTGACCTACTGGGTGGCGCGCGACGGCGGCGCCGCGAGCGCCGCCTGCCCGAGCGCCGCCGCGCCGACGACTGCGACCAGCTGCACCGACACCGGCGTCTCCGCGGGCGCGCACACCTACGTCGTCACCGCCGTGTGGCGGACGTGGACGAAGGCCAGTGCCGGCGCGAGAGTCACCGTCGCCTACGGCGTCGCGACGCAGCTCGTCTTCACGACGCAGCCGGCCGGCGCGACCGGCGGCAGCGCGTTCGCGACGCAGCCGGTCGTGACCGCGCAGGACGCGAGCGGCAACACGGTCCTCGACTACGCCGGCAGCGTGGCGCTGTCGCTCAGAGGCGGCACCGCCGGCGCGACGCTCAGCGGGTGCGCGGGAACGCTCAGAAACGGCGTCACGAGCTTCGGCGGCTGCGCGATCGACAAGGTCGGTACCGCCTACGTCTTGCAGGCCGGCGACAGAACGCTCAGCGGCTCCAGCGCAGCATTCGACGTGACGCCCGGCGCCGTCACGAGACTCGTCTTCTCAACCCAGCCGGGCGGCGGCGCGACCAGCAACGTCGCGTTCCCGAGCCAACCGGTCGTGACCGCGCTCGACGCCGGCGGCAACACGGCAACCGGCTATGCCGGCACGGTGACGCTGTCGATCGCGAGCGGCGGGACCGCGGGCGCGACGCTGAGCGGCTGCACGAGCACCGCCAGAAGAGGCGTCACGACCTTCACCGGCTGCAAGATCGACAAGTCCGGGACCGGCTACGTGCTGCGCGCCAGAGACGGCACGCTCAGCGTCGACAGCGCGGGCTTCGACGTGGTGGCCGGAGCGGCGACGAGACTCGTCTTCACGACGCAGCCTGCCGGCGCGAGCGGCGGAACCGCCTTCACGACGCAGCCGGTCGTGACCGCGCAGGACGCCGCGGGCAACACGGCGACCAGCTACAGCGGGACTGTCACGCTCTCGATCGCGAGCGGCGGCGCCGGCGGCGCGGTACTGAGCGGTTGCGCCGGCACGCTGAGCGCCGGCGTGACCACGTTCAGAGGCTGCACGATCGACAGAGTCGGCGCGAGCTACGTGCTGGCGGCGAGAGACGGGACGTTCAGCGTCAACAGCTCCGCCTTCAGCGTGACCGCCGGCGCGGCGACGAGACTTGTCTTCACCACGCAGCCGGCCGGTGCGACCGCCAACAGAGAGTTCACGACGCAGCCGGTCGTGACCGCGTTCGACGCGGGCGGCAACGTCGCCACCGGCTACGCTGGATCGCTGACGGCCACGGTGGTCGCCGGCGTCGGCGGCGGCACCGTCGGTGCCTGCCAGACGACGCTCAACGCCGGCGTCACGACCTTCAGCAGATGCAAGGTCAACAAGAGCGGCACCGGCTACGTGATGCGCGTCAGCGACGGCACGCTGTTCGCCGACTCGAGCCCCTTCAACGTCGCCCCGTGAGGGTGCCTCCACGCCGCGGCCGTTGCTAGGGTCGCGGCGTGGTTGCCGCCGCGCAGGAGCTTCGCCGTACCGCCCTCTTCGACCGCCATGTCGCCGCTGGCGCGAGACTCGTTCCCTTCGCCGGCTGGGAGATGCCGGTCCAGTACGCGGGCGTTCGCGAGGAGCATCTGGCGGTGCGCGGGCACGCGGGGGTCTTCGACGTCTCTCACATGGGCGAGGTCGAGACGCGCGGGCCCGGTGCGCTCGACTTCCTCCAGCGGATGCTGTCGAACGACGTCGCGCAGATCGCGGTCGGCGGCGCGCAGTACTCGGTGCTGTGCCGCGAGGACGGTGGCGTGCTCGACGACCTCTTCACCTACCGCCTCGCGGAGGACCGCTTCCTGACGGTGACGAACGCGGCCAATCACGACAAGGACTTCGCGTGGTTGCGCGCGCACACCGGCGGCTTCGACGTCGAGCTGGCCGACCGGCTTGACGACTACGCGATGCTGGCGGTGCAAGGGCCGGACGCCCGCTCGTTGGTGGCGCCGCTGCTCGGCGCCGGCGAGGAGCTGCCGGCGCGCTTGCGCACCGCCGAGCTGCATGTCGCCGGGGCGACCGCGCTCGTCTGCGGGACCGGCTACACCGGCGAGGACGGCGTCGAGATCCTGTGTGCGCCGGCCGACGCGCCCGCGCTGTGGGATGCGCTGTTGGCGGCGGGCGTCGTGCCGTGCGGGCTGGCGGCGCGTGACACGCTGCGTTTGGAGGCCTGTTTTCACCTGTACGGCAACGACCTGTCGGAGACGCGCGGGCCGATCGAGGCGGGGCTTGGGTGGTGCTGCAAGGAGGCGACGGGCTTCATCGGCGCCGAGGCGGTCGCTGCGGTACGCGCCGGCGGACCGACCGAGCGGTTGGTCCCGTTCGCGCTCACCGGTCCCGGCATCCCGCGCCAGGGCAACACGGTCGTCGGGGGCGGCGAGGTCACGAGCGGCACCTACTCGCCGTCGCTGGAGCAGGGGATCGGGATGGCGTACGTGCCCGCCGAGCGCAGTGCCGTCGGGACCGAGATCGCGATCGACGTGCGCGGCAAGATCCGCTCTGCGATCGTCAAGGAAAAGCCGATCTACAGAAAGGACGGCTGAATGGCCGACGCCAGCTACCCGGAGGGCCTGCTCTACCACCCCGAGCACGACTGGGCGCAAATCGACGGTGAGACCGCCACCTTCGGGATCACCTGGTTTGCGCAGGACTCGCTCGGCGAGGTCGTCTTCTTCGACCCACCTGACGTCGGGGCGCAGGTCAGGCAGGGCGAGAGCTACGCTGAGGTGGAGTCGGTGAAGGCCGTCTCGGACGTGATCGCTCCGCTCTCGGGCGAGATCGTCGAGGTCAACGCCGGCCTGGCTGACACGCCCGAGCAGATCAACGACGACCCGTACGGCGGGGGCTGGATGGTGAAGGTGAAGCTCACGGACGCGAGCGAGCGCGAGGCGCTGATGGACGCCGCCGCCTACCAGGCCCAGCTCGGCTGAACCCGACCCGCACCCGCATGACCACCTACACCTCCGCCACCGACGCCGACCGCCGCGCGATGCTCGACGCGATCGGCGTCATGTCGATCGAGGAGCTGTTCGCCGACATCCCCGGCGCGCTGCGGCTCGACCGGCCGCTCGCGCTCCCGTCCGGGATGGCCGAGCAGGAGGTCTACGAGCACCTGAAGGAGCTCGCGTCGCGCAACGTCTCGGCGGAGGACGAGATCTCGTTCCTCGGCGCCGGCATGTACGACCACTACGTGCCGTCGCTGATCGACACGCTGCTCTCGCGCAGCGAGTTCCTGACGCCGTATACGCCCTACCAGCCGGAGATCTCGCAGGGCGGCCTGCAGGTCATGTTCGAGTACCAGACCGCGATCAGCGAGCTGACCGGCCTGCCGGTCTCCAACGCGTCCGTGTACGAGGGCCCCAGCGCCGTCGGCGCCGCCGGCTACCTCGCGAAGCTGACGAACGGCAAGCCGCGCGTGCTGGCCTCGCGCGGCGTGCATCCGCATTCGCGGGAGACGCTGGCGACGCTCGCGCGCGGCTACGGGCAGACGGTCGAGGAGGTGCCGCTGAAGGACGGCGCGACGGACCTCGACGCGCTCGTCGCGGCGCTCTCGGACGACGTCTCCGCGGTGGTCCTGCAGCAGCCGAGCTTCCTCGGGACGGTCGAGGACGTCGCCGCCCTCACGGCCGCGGCGAAGAAGGTCGGCGCAATCGTCATCTGCGCCTGCGATCCGATCCCGCTCGGGATCCTCGAGCCGCCCGGCGCGCAGGGCGTCGACATCGCCGTCGGCGAGGGCCAGACGCTCGGGAACCGGCTCGACTACGGCGGCCCGTCCTTCGGCTTCTTCGCCGCCGCGCAGGAGCACATCCGCAAGATGCCCGGCCGCATCGCCGGCGAGACGGTCGACGTCGACGGCAAGCGCGGCTACGTGCTGACGCTGCAGACGCGCGAGCAGCACATCCGCCGCGAGAAGGCGACCTCGAACATCTGCACCGCGCAGGCGCTCAACGCGCTCGCGGGCGTCGTCTACCTCGGCTGGCTCGGCCGGCAGGGGCTGGTGGAGCTGGGCGAGCTGCTGCTGCGGCGGACCGCCTACGCGCGCGCGACGTTGTGCGCGATCGAGGGGGTCGAGCCGCTGCATGAGCAACCGGTCGTGCGCGAGTTCGCGGTGCGGATCCCGGGTGTCGACGTCGACGCCGTCGTCGAGCGGCTCGCGGCGGCGGGGATCAACGCCGGCTACCGCCTCGGGCGCACCTATCCGGAGTACGCCGACGGCCTGCTCGTCGCGATCACGGAGCGGCGGACCCGTGCGCAGATCGATCGGCTGGCCGAGGCGCTCGAGCAGGCGCTCGCAGCCGAACGCGGCGGGGCGCCGACGGAGGTGCTCGCATGACGGTGCCTGCCGCCCCGACCACGCCGGCCAGCTCGGCCATCGCAGCCGCTGACGACACGCTCACCATCTACGAGCGCTCCCAGCCGGGCCGTCGCGCATTCGTCGCGCCGGCACTCGACGTGCCCGAGCGACCACTGGACGAGCTGCTGCCAGCCCGCTTCCGCCGCACGAGGCCTGCTCAGCTCCCAGAGGTCAGCGAGCCGGAGCTGGTGCGCCACTACCACCGCCTGAGCAAGCGCAACTTCGACCTCGACACGGGCTTCTATCCGCTCGGCTCGTGCACGATGAAGCACAACCCGAAGCTGCACGAGCGCGTCGCGGCGCTGCCCGGCAACGCGCGCCTGCACCCGCTGCAGGACGAGAGGCGTGCGCAGGGCGCGCTGGAGCTGATGTGGAACCTGCAGGAGGCCCTCGGCGAGATCGCCGGACTGCCGCACGTCTCGCTTCAACCCAGCGCCGGCTCGCACGGCGAGCTGGCGGGCGTGCTGCTCACGCGGGCCTATCACGAGGATCGGGGCGAGCAGCGCACGAAGGTCCTCACGCCGGACACGGCGCACGGCACGAACCCGGCGACCGTGACGATGGCCGGCTACGAGGTCGTCAAGGTCGGCACGAACGCCGATGGCGGGGTGGACGTCGAGGACCTGCGCGCGAAGGCCGACGAGCAGGTCGCCTGCTTGATGCTCACCAACCCCTCGACCCTCGGCCTGTTCGACCCGAACATCGCCGAGATCGCCGAGATCGTGCACGGCGTGGGGGCGACGCTCTACTACGACGGCGCGAATCTCAACGCGATCATGGGGATCACGCGCCCGGGCGACATGGGCTTCGACATCGTGCACTTCAACCTGCACAAGTCGTTCACGCAGCCACACGGGGGAGGCGGACCGGGCGCCGGCCCGATCGCGGTCTCGGAGCGGATTGAGCCCTACCTGCCGCGCCCGCAGGTCGTGCGCCGCGAGGGGGCACCGCCGGCGAGCGACGGCGAGCCGGTGGTCGCGGGCTATGCGTTCGTCCTCGACGAAGACCGCCCGAAGTCGATCGGCAAGCTGCGCGGCTTCCAGGGCAACTACGGCGTGTTCGTGCGCTCCTACGCCTACATCCGCTCGCTCGGGGCGGAGGGCCTCAGAGAGGTGAGCGAGGTTGCGGTGCTCAACGCCAACTACCTGCTCGCGCTGCTCAAGCGCAAGGGCGTCGCGGAGTACCTGCCGGTCGCCTACGACCGCATCTGCATGCACGAGTTCGTGCTGTCCGGCGCGCCGATGAAGCGCGAGCTGGGGATCAGAACGCTCGACCTCGCCAAGCGCCTGCTCGACTTCGGCGTCCACCCGCCGACGGTCTACTTCCCCCTGCTCGTCGACGAGGCGCTGCTGATCGAGCCGACCGAGACCGAGACGAAGGAGACGCTCGACCGCTTCGCCGAGATCGTCGCCGAGATCCTGCGCGAAGCCGCTGCGGATCCCGAGATCGCCCGCAACGCCCCCTACTCGACGCCGGTCCGCCGCCTCGATGAGGCACGCGCAGCGAAGCAGCCGGTCATCCGGCAGCCGCTGTGACCGGCGAGGACCAGCACGAGCGGGTCACGACGCCGTTCGGCTTCGACGCGACCGCCGCCGACGTCATCGCCGGGATCGACCTCGCCGGCAAGCGCGCGATCGTCACCGGCGGCGCCTCCGGAATCGGCGTCGAGACGGCACGCGCACTCGCGAGCGCAGGCGCGGCCGTAACGCTCGCGGTGCGCGACGTCGCGGCCGGCGAGCGGGTCGCGGCGGAGCTGCGCTCCGGCACCGGCAACGCCGCGCTGTCGGTCGCCGCGCTCGATCTCGCCGACCTGGACGGCATCGCCGCGTTCGCCGCCGCCTGGAGCGAGCCGCTCGACATCCTCGTCAACAACGCCGGCGTGATGGCGGTGCAGGAGCTCACCCGCACCGAGCGCGGGCACGAGCTGCAGTTCGCGACCAACCACCTCGGGCACTTCGCGCTCGCGCTCGGCATGCACGACGCGCTCGCCGCGGCCGGCCGCGCCCGCATCGTCGCGGTCAGCTCGAGCGGCCACCTGCTCTCGCCGGTGGTCTTCGACGACCTGCACTACGACTTCCGCGAGTACACGCCGTTCGGCGCCTACGGCCAGTCGAAGACGGCGAATGTGCTGTTCGCGGTCGAGGCGACGCGGCGCTGGGCGGCCGATGGCATTCACGCCAACGCGCTGATGCCCGGCGGGATCGCGACGCGATTGCAGCGGCACGTCGGCGGGGCGGAGTACATGGAGGGCGCGCGCAAGCGCTTCGCGCAGGCCGGCAGCGCGCTCAAGACCGTCGAGCAGGGCGCGGCGACCTCTGTGCTGCTCGCCGCGCATCCGCTGGCCGACGGGGTCGGCGGGCGCTACTTCGAGGACTGCAACGAGGCGCCGGTGATTCGCCGGCGGGGGGAGGCCGGCGTCGGCGGCGTCGCCCCGTACGCGCTGGACCCCGACAACGCGCGGCGTCTGTGGGACGTATCGCTCGCTGCGATCGCCTGATCGCAGCGCCGAGCGATCAAGCCGCGGTCCGCGACCTCAGCACGACCCTGGCCCCCTGCGCCGGGATCATCGTCACGTTGCGGTGCAGGACACGCTCCGCGCGTGGATCCGGGGCCTCCATGTCGGTGCGCTTGACGATCGCGCGCAGGACGACGCGCTGCTCGGCCATCGCAAGCGTGGCGCCGAGGCAGCGACGGATGCCGCCGCCGAACGGCACCCACGTGTACGTGCCGGGTCTGACGCCGAGGAAACGCTCGGGCCGGAAGTTGAAGGGGTCGGGGTAGACGTCCTCGCGGTGGTGCAGCAGCGTCACCGAGACGAGGATGTGGCTGTTCGCCGGCAGGCGCCACTCGCCGAGCTGCCACGGCGCCTTCACGCGCCGGCCGGTGATCGGCACGACGGGGCGGTTGCGCATCGCCTCGTGGATCGTCGCCTCGATGTAGGCCGCGGCGTCGTCGGAGTCGGAGCGGACCTCGTCGCGCAGGCGGTCGTACGCGGCCGGGTTGCGCACCAGGCGCTCGAACGCCCACGCCAGCGAGTTCGCCGTCGTCTCGTGGCCGGCGAGCACGAGCGTCACCAGCTCGTCGCGCAACTCCTCGTCGCTCATCGGCTCGCCGTTCTCGTCGCGTGCGGCCAACAGCAGCGAGAGGATGTCGGTGCGCGAGCCCTCGCCCTCCGCCTCGGCACGGCGGCGTGCGGCGGCGATCACGCCGTACATGTGGCGGTCGAGCGCCACCATCAGCTGCTTCGTCAGGCCGATGGGCTCCTCGCGACCCGTGTTCATCAGCTCGGCGACCTGCCCGATCGCCGTGTTCGTGATCCACGACACCCGCAGGATCAGCTGGCGCAGGCCGTGCTCCGGCGTGCCCGGGGCCGGCTTGCCCTCGACGCCGAAGATCCCCGCCATGATCACGTCGAGCGTGATCGCCTGCATGCGCGGCGAGAGCGCGAACGGCTTGCCGATCGGCCACGAGTCGATCTCGCGTTCGGCGACGTCCGCGATCATCTGCGTGTAGCGCTCCACCGCCTCGCCGTGGAACGGCGGGAGCAGCAGCTTGCGCTGGCGCATGTGCGTCGATCCGACCGTCGTCAGCACCGAGCTCGGTCCGACGATCGGCCGCAACGGCGACTCGCCGGCGCTCGAAAGCGCCAGGTCCGGCTGCGTGAAGAGCGACTTGACGTGATCGGGGTGGCTGACGATGTAGGTGCGCTCGTCGCCGTAGTCACGCCGGAACGGGAAGCGGATCGCAAACGTGTCGCCGAGCTCGCGGCGCGCCTTGAACAGCAGCGGCACCTGGCGGATCGAGAAGCGCAGCGCCTGCAGCTGGCGCGGCAGCTCGATCGCGGGCGGGAGATTGAGGGGGGCGCCGTCGTCGGGGGCGGGGCCGGAGGGGGAGAGTGGCGCCTCGCCGATCAGGCGCGGGGCGGAGGTGGTGTCCTGCTCGATCGTCGCGCTCATCATTCGATTGAACCAAGGTCAAACCGAGTCTGCGACAGTTCGGGTCGAACTGTGTCCGATCTCACACCAGGAGGCGCTGGCAAATGGACGAGATGACGCTTCCGGAGCGGCCGAACGAGGAGGGCTTCGCCGCGTTCGCGCAGCAGGCGCAGCAAGCCGATGATGGGCCGGTGACGATGCTCAACCTGCTCGCGCTCAAGCCGGAGGGCGGGCGCGAGCGCTACGAGCAGTACGGCGCGGCCGTCGCGCCGCTGCTGGAGCGCGTCGGCGGACGCATCGTCTACGCCGGCGAGGCCGTGCCGCCGTTGCTGGGCGACGCGCGCTGGGACCTCGTCGCGCTCGTCGAGTACCCGACGCGGCAGGCGTTCCTCGACATGGTCTCCTCGCCGGAGTACCTGGCGATCGCGCACCTGCGCAGCGAGGCGCTGAGCAAGGGCGAGCTGCATCCGCTCGACACGCTGGCCGTGGCGTTCGACCGGTAGCCTGCGCCGCCGTGCGCATCTTCAGCGGCATCCAGCCGACCGGGCGCAAGCACCTCGGCAACTTCATCGGCGCGATCGAGCAGTACGTCCACCACCAGGACCAGGGCGAGGCGATCTACTGCATCGTCGATCTGCACGCGACGACCGTCAGATACGACCCGGTCGAGCTGCGCGAGCGCCTCTACGACACCGCCGCGATCCTGCTCGCCGCCGGGATCGACCCCGAGCGCGCGATCTTCTTCCGCCAGGGTGACGTGCTCGAGCACAGCGAGCTGGCGTGGCTGCTGTCCAGCGTCACCGCGTTCGGCGACCTCAACCGGATGCATCAGTTCAAGGAGAAGTCCGGCTCCCAGCGCGACCTCGCCTCCGCCGGCCTCTTCACGTACCCGGTGCTGATGGCCGCCGACGTGCTGGCCTACCGCGCGGACACCGTCCCCGTCGGCGACGACCAGCGCCAGCACGTCGAGCTGATGCGCGACATCGCGGAGCGCTTCAACGCGCGCTTCGGCAAGACGCTCGTCGTGCCGAGAGGCGTCTACCGCGAGGTGGGCGCGCGCATCATGGATCTGCAGGAGCCCGAACGGAAGATGTCGACCACGAACGGCACCGAGCAGGGCACCGTCTACGTGCTCGACGAGCCGGCCGCGATCGAGAAGAAGTTCAAGCGTGCGGTCACCGACTCCGGCAGCGAGGTGCGTCGCGGGATCGACAAGGTCGGCATCACGAACCTGATCGAGATCCTCGCGGCGGTGCAGGGCACGACACCTGACGCGGTCGAGCGCGAGCACGCCGACGCGCGCTACGGCGATTTCAAGACGGCGGTCGCGCAGGCCGTGATCGAGAAGCTGGCGCCGGTGCACGAGCGCTATGCGGAGCTGCGCGCCGACGAGCCGGCACTCGAGCGGATCCTGCGCGAAGGCGCCGAGAAGGCGCGCGCGATCGCTGCGCCGGTGCTGGTCGACGTCCGCCGGGCGATGGGCGTCGGGCCGGTCCTTTAGCCTCTCCTGCGGTGCGCGCCGCCGATCTGGACCTCGACCTCGACGTCTTTGCGGGCCCGTTCGACCTGCTGCTGACGCTCGTCCTGCGCGAGGAGGTCGACCTGCTCGAGGTCGACCTGGCGGACGTCGTCGTCACCTACATCGACTTCCTCGAAGCGCGCGGCGAGCTCGACCTCGAGCTGGCGACCGAGTTCCTCGTCTTGATTGCGGCGTTGCTGGAGCTGAAGTCGCGCCTGATGCTGCCGGGCGAGGAGCAGGAGCTGCTCGACCTCGAGCCCGGTGAGGCGGCGGAGGAGCTGCTTGCCCGCCTGCTCGAGGCGCACCGCTACCGCGGCGCCGCCGAGCACCTGCGGCTGCTGCTGGACCAGCAGTCCGGCTACCGCTTCCGTTCGGCGCCGCTGCCGCCGCAGCTGCGGCGCAGCTCGCTGGAGGAGTCCGAGGCGGTCTACGACCCGGCGCTGCTCGGCAGAGCGCTCGGCGGCCTGTTGCGGATGCCGCCGGAGATCGACCTGCACCACGTGACGATCCAGAGAGTCACGGTGATCGAACGGCTCAGACATCTGCGCTCGCTGCTGCGGCGGGGCCGCTTCTCGTTCGACGAGGCGGTCGCGAGAGCCGATCGGGTGACCGTGGCCGTGACGATCTGGGCGCTGCTGGAGCTCTATAAGCGCGGCGAGGCGACGTGGGAGCAGGCCGAGCCGTTCGAGGAGATCACCGTCGAGGCGCTGGCGGAGCGGCCGTGGCCCGACCTTGCGGGCGCGGTGACGGGCGCTGAGGAGATCCGCTCGCCGCACATCGAGCCGGATCCGGTGGATGAGCACGCGGGGGTCGTGGCGTGATCGAGCTCTCGGGCACCCTCGAAGCGCTGCTCTTCCTCTCCCCGGATCCGCTCCCGGCGCGCGCGCTCGCCGACGCGATCGGCCTCGAGGAGGACGAGGCGGTTGAGGCGCTGTCGGCGCTGGCTGCGTCGCTGGAGGAGTCCGGCCGCGGGCTCGTGCTGCGCGAGCTGTCAGGCGGCTGGCAGCTGTCCTCGCACCCCGAGGCCGAGGACGCCGCCCGCCGCCTGCTCGCCAAGCCGCGCACGCCGCCGTTGACGCCGGCGCAGGCGGAGACGCTGGCGATCGTCGCCTACCTCCAGCCCGTCTCGCGCCCGGAGATCGCGCGCATCCGCGGCGTCAACGCCGAGTCGGCGGCCCAGACGCTGATCGAGCGCGGCATGATCGAGGAGGCCGGCCGCTCGCAGTTCGGCGCGGTGCTGTATCGCACGACCGACCTGTTCCTGCGGCTGTTCGGCCTGAGAGCGGTCGACGAGCTGCCCGACGTGACGGCCTGGGATCCCTCGCCGGAGGTGGCTGCCTCGATCCGCGAGCGGCTGTTGAGAGCCGGCGAGGCGCGGCTGGGGGTCCCTGCCGCGGCGGCTCCGGCGGAGGGGCGGGAGTCGGCGTCGGTGGAGCCCAGCTCCGACGAGGCCGGTCCTGCCGACGCCGCCGATGGCCACGAGGGGGAGGCCGCGGCCGAGCCCGAGCCGGACGGCGAGCCCGAGGGCGCGCCGGCCCCGGTCATCCCGATCATTTGACGGTCGGCGCCGGCACTCGCCCCGAAGACGGCGCGGACGGCCCCGAATCCCGCACCTGCTTCATCTCATACGCGCGCCAGGACAGAGACTTCGTGGCCCGGCTCGTCGCCGCGCTCAAGGAACGCGGAGTGGAGCCATGGTTCGACGGCCGGATCGAAGGGGGCACGATGTGGAGCGGCGAGATCCGGCGGGAGATCGACAGACGCGACGCCTTCGTGAGCATCCTCTCGCCGGACTTCGCGAGAAGTGTCGAGTGTCGCAACGAGCTGAGCCGCGCGGTTGACGTCAACAAGGTGATCGTCCCGGTCGTGGCACGCGCCGTCGAGGCCGACGATCTGCCGGACGAACTGAGGTCACGCCACTGGATCCCACGTGCCGGCCTGCCGGCGGACGGCTCGCCGCCCGACCTCGACATGGTCTGCTCGGAGATCGAGCGGGTCCTCGCACGGAACCCGGCGCGCGTGGTCGAGCACACCCGTCTCACGCTGCGCGCGGCGGACTGGGAAGCGGGCGGCCGGAAGCGCAGCGCACTGCTGCGCGGACGAGAGCTGAGGGGGTGGGAGCAATGGCTCCGCCGGCCAGGGGAACCGGCGGCGGGGCCGCTGCAGCGCGAGTACGTCGCGGCTTCGCGCCGCGGCATGAGGCTGCGGTGGGCCGGGCTGACCGTTGCAGGCGCATTGGGGCTGGCAGCGGCGTACATGGCAGTCCATCAGTACGGCGAGGCTCGCCGCCGCGCGAGCGAGGAGCAGTCGCAACACCTGGCCGGGATCGCGAACGGCGTTGCGACGCGCGACGTCAAGCGTGCGGAGCGGATCGCGCTCCGCGCCGTGGAGCGCGCTCGCACTCCGGAGGCAGAGGACGCGCTGCGCCGGGCGGTCGCGAGCGATCGGTTGCGTTGGAGCGGTCGCGGCGCGAGCGGGATCGCCGCGGCGGACTGGCGTCGGGCAGGTTCCGGCCCGCCGATGATCGTCGCGGCCGACGCGCGCGGACGAGTCGTGCTCCTACGTCCAGCCACCGGACGCGTGCTCGCCCGCTTCTCAGCGGCCGCCACCGGTCCGCCAAGGGCCGTCCTCTGGGCGGACCGGGGCCGGCGCATCGTGGTCGCCGGTGCGTCGACGGCGTTCATGTGGGACGTGGCGCGTCCTGCCGCGCCGCCGACGCGTCTCGGGGGCGACGCCGCGTCGGTGCTCGTGTCCGGCGACGGCTCGCGGCTCCTGCTCTCCGACCGCTTCGGACGACTCGAGGTCCGGGACGCGCACAGCGGCCGAATCGTCGGGCGACGCACGGTGAAGCCACCTCCGGACGCCAGCGTGGCGATCTCCGAGAATGGCTCCACCGTCGCCTGGACCGACCCCCGGGCTGACCTGCACCGCTGGGGCCATCCCGTGCGGGCCTGGGTGCCGACGAGCGGCAGACGGTCAACGCTCGCCGGCCGGGTCGATGTTCTCCTTGGCTACACGCGACTGGCATCTGCCCGCCCGCAGCTCACCGGTTGCGGCAAGGACGGTCTGCGCGTATGGGGCCCCGGCCGCCGGAACGCGCGACGCGTCGCGCCCGGGACGCTCTGCTTCGCCATCGAGCCGCGCCACCTGAGCCCGAGCGGACGATCCTTCGCCGTCGTCCGAGAGGACGGCGTCATCGACATGATCGAACGTCAGGGACCCGCGCCGTATCTGTACGCGCAGCAGATCACCACCGACGCGACGCTGCTCGGGGACGTCGACATCAGCGACCCGGACCCGAGGTCCTCGCCGGGTCTGGTGACCGCGCGCCTGGCGGTTGCCGGCGCCGACGGATCCGTCTGGCTGTACACGCAGGGAGCCGCGAAGCAGCGGCTCGCGCTCTTCAAGACCGGCGTGACGGCGCTCGCGTGGTCGCCGACGCAGGACATGCTGCTCGCCGTGGACGGCAGCGGGAGAGCATGGCTGTGGGATCTCCGGCCGCGCCGGCACGTCCCGGACGAGACTGAGCAGCTCGTCATGAGCCGCGATCGGCGTCTGGTCGCGACTGCCGCCAACGGCCGGATTCGGCTGCGCGACGTGCGCACGCTGAGACCGCTGGCGTCGATCAGGTCGCAGGAGATCCCTGTCGCCTTCCTGGGCTCTGGGCGCGACTTGCTGACGGTGCGACCGCAGCCGCCGCTGCGGCAGTTCAGCGCAAGCCCGTCGACCCGGCTCTCCGTGATCCGAGCGGACGGCGAGCGGCAGTCGCTTGGCGCCTACGACTCCTACACGGTCGCGCGCGACCGGCCGGTCGTCGTCGGCGTCCGGCCGGGACGTGCCTGGCTGCTGGATCTCTCGGGCGCTCACATCCGGCGGCGCGCGCTTCCGCGGCAGGACTGGATGGCGTCCATGCGCCTCGGTCCGGGAGGGCACCGCCTCGCCCTCCTGCATGAAGGCTTCGAGTCGTCCCAGGCAACGCTGCTCGACCTGGGCACAGGGCGCCGGCGGCGTCTGCCCGACGCCGCGGAGGTCGCGTTCTCGCCAAGCGGGCGGCTGCTCGCGGTGGTCGGACGAGATCAGCACTCCGTGCGCGTGCTCGACCTCGCCACCGGACAGATCGTCCGCCGGTTCGGCGACCTCCCGCCGGTGGACGAAGTCACCTGGAGCCCGGACGGGCGCTCGCTCCTGTCGATCGGCACGCTCATGGGCGTCAAGGGTGGGACCTTCACCGGGCTGCGGCTCGACGGAAGCGCCGAGCGCACCTTCGACGGGAGTGGATCGCACAACCAGCCGCGCTACTCGCCCGACGGTCGGCTGGTGATCGCGTCCCGTGCGGGTCCTGCACCCGGCGTCGACGTCTGGGACGCGGACACCGGGGCGCTCGTCGCATCGTGGTCTCATGCGGGGGTCGTGGGCGCGGACGCCGTGATCACCCCGGACGGGCGCGGCGTGCTGTCGCTCGGCTCGGCTGGGTTTCCTCATGAGACGCTCGACCTGCTGCCGTGCCCGGCGTGCGGGAGCCTTCCCGCCGTGGTGGCCGCCGCCAGGCGCCTGAGCGCAGGCCGCTAGCGCGACGCGACGGCGGCGAGCAGCTCCGGCGCGCGCTCGGGCGCGCTCGTGAGCGCGCCGCCGACGCCGACGGCGACCGCTCCGGCGGCGAGCCAGTCGGCGGCGTTGGCGGCGGAGATGCCGCCGGTGGGGACGAGCTTCGCGCCGGGAAGGGCGGCCAAAAGCGTCCGCAGGTCGGCCGGGGTGAGGCGGTCGGCGGGGAACAGCTTCACGAGGTCCGCGCCCGCGCGCATGCAGGCGTCGATCTCGGTGGGCGTGAACGCGCCCGGGATCGCGGCGGCGCCGGCGGCGTGGGCGGCATCGACGACCTCCGGCCGCAGCACGGGCGAGAGCAGGAAGCGTGCGCCGGCGTCGAGGGCGAAACGGGCATCGGCCGCGGTCATGACTGTGCCGGCCCCCACGAGCGCCCCCGAAAGGGCGGACAGCACGGAGATCGCATCCAGGGCGCCCGGCACGTTCAACGGGACCTCGACCACGTCCACGCCGCCTGCGATGACCGCCGTTCCGACCGCGACGGGGTCGGCGCACCGCAGGATCGCCACGACGCGCCGAGCACAGATGCGCTCGGCGACCGGGTTCACGCCGCCGCAGCCTTCGCCGCCAGCTGTCCGCATGCCGCGTCGATGTCCCGCCCGCGCGTCAGCCGCACCGTCGCCTCGACGCCTCTCGACTCGAGCGCCTCGCGGAACGCCGCGATCGCTTCGCGCCCGGAGCCCTCGTACATCGAGCCGGTCGGGTTGTACGGGATCAGGTTGACCTTGTACATCCGCCCGTCGAGCAAGTCGCCCAGAGCCAGCGCCTGTTCATAGCGGTCGTTGACGCCCGCGAGCATCACGTACTCGATGAAGATCTTCCGGCGCTTGGCCTCGTAGAACTCCTCGCACGCCTCCAGCACCTGCTCCAGCGGGTAGCGCTCATTGACCGGCATGATCTGCGAGCGCAGCTCGTCCTCCGGGGCGTGCAGCGACAGCGCCAGACGGATCGGCAGCGGCGAGTCCGCCAGCCGCAGGATCCCCGGGACCCACCCGACCGTCGAGATCGCCGTGCGGCGCGACGTGATGCCAACGTCTGGCAGCTTCCGGCACGCGGCGAGCACGTTGTCGAGGTTCATCATCGGCTCGCCCATGCCCATGAAGACGCAGTGATCGACCTCGGTCATGCGGCGGAAGTGCAGCGCTTGGTCAAGGATCTCGCTCGCGGTGAGGTTGCGGCCGAACTTCATCTGGCCGGTGGCGCAGAACGTGCAGGTCAGCGGGCAGCCGGACTGCGAGGAGAGGCACAGCGAGCGGCGGCCGTCGCGGTAGCGCATCAGCACCGCCTCGACCGGCCGGCCGTCGTGCGTGGAGAAGAGCGCCTTCACCGTTCCGTCGGAGGCGTGCGCCTCGTGCTCCAGCGTCAGCGACGACAGCGGCACCTCGTCCGCCAGCGCCGAGCGCAGCGCCGCAGGCAGGTTCGTCATCTCCTCATACGACGCCGCCCCGCGCGCCAGCCACTCCCACACCTGTCTGGCGCGGAAGGCGGGCTCGCCCCGGGCGGCGAGCGTGCGGTCGAGAAGCTCCAAGTCCATGCGAGCCATAGAGTCTGGCAGCGTGCGCCTCGCCAAGTACCTCGCCCACGCCGGAGTCGCCTCGCGGCGTGCCTCGGAGCAGCTGATCGCCGACGGTCGCATCACCGTCGGCGGCACGGTCGTGCGCGACCCGGCGCGTGACGTCGACGCGACGAGCGACGTCGCCTTCGACGGCGAGCCGGTCAAGGGCGCCGAGTCTCGCGTCGTCTACGCGCTGCACAAGCCGGCCGGCGTCGTCTCGACGGCGAGCGACACGCACGGCCGCAGAACGGTGATCGACTTCGCGCCCGCGGAGCGCCGCCTGTATCCGGTCGGTCGCCTCGACGCGGAGTCGACCGGCCTGATCCTGCTCACGAACGACGGCGAGCTCGCGAACCGCCTCACGCACCCGCGCTACGAGGTGCCGAAGACCTACCGCGCCTCGCTCGGCGGCGCCGCGCTGACCGACCGCGCGCTGCGCGCGCTGCGCGAGGGCGTCCAGCTCGAGGACGGCATGACCGCTCCCGCGAAGGTCCGCCGCCTCACGCCCCACCAGCTTGAGCTGACGATCTACGAGGGTCGCAACCGCCAGGTGCGGCGCATGTGCGAGGCGATCAGACGGCCGGTCAAGCAGCTCGTGCGGATTCGCTTCGGGACGCTCGAGCTCGGCGAGTTGAGACCGGGCAGAATCCGCCGCCTGACCGCACCGGAGCTGGCTGCGTTGACCGGCGCGGCGACTGATCCGCCACGGCGCGGGCGCGGCTGAGAGAATGCCCGGCGCCATGCGACTGTTCGCGCTGCGAGGCGCCATCACCGTCGAGCACAACAACGCCGAGGAGATCCTCGCGGCGACCGACGAGCTGATCCGCGAGCTGATGGCCCGCAACCAGCTCGACGCCGGCGACCTCGTGAGCTGCCTGTTCACGCTCACCGAGGACCTCGACGCCGAGTTCCCGGCGAAGGCGGCGCGGCGGATGGGCCTCAGCGCGGTGCCGCTGATGTGCACGCGCGAGGTGCCGGTGCCGGGATCGCTGCCGCGGGTCATCCGCGTGCTCGTGCACTACTACGCCGAGCCCGACCACGTCTCGCGTCACGTCTACCTGCGCGACGCCAGATCGCTGCGGACCGACCTCGAGTCGGCACAATAGGCGCGATGGCCATCGAGTTCGCCGAGAAGATCCGCCGCCTGCCCACGTACCCGACCGCGGGCGGCTACGCGCTGGGCGACGAGTACGCGATGCTCGCCTCCAACGAGGCGCCGTACGGGCCGCCGTCCGGCGTCCAGGAGGCGGTCGACCGGGCGATGCGGAACGTCAACCGCTACCCCGACCCGTCCAACATGCGGCTGCGCAGAGCGCTCGCCGCGCGCTACGACTACGCGCCCGAGAAGATCGCGATAGGCAGCGGCTCGTGCGACATCCTGCTGAGCGCCGCCGAGGCGCTGCTCGAGCCGGGCGCGGAGATCGTCTACGCGTGGCCGTCGTTCTCCGTCTATCCGCACATGGCGGCGGCGACGGGAGCGCGCGCGATCAGAGTGCCGCTGAACGCCCAGCACGCGCACGACCTCGACGCGATGCTCGCCGAGGTCACCGCCGCGACGCGACTCGTGATCGTCTGCAACCCCAACAACCCGACCTCGACCGCGCTGCCGCTCGAGGAGATCTCTGCGTTCGTGGAGCAGGTGCCGCGCAACGTCTGCGTGCTGATCGACGAGGCGTACTGCGAGTTCAACGTCCTCGACGACCCCGACGCCTCGCTCGACCTCGTGCGGCGCCACGCGAACGTCGTGCTGCTGCGGACGTTCTCGAAGGTCTATGGGCTCGCCGGCCTGCGCTGCGGCTACGCGCTGTGCGGCGACGAGCGCTTCCGCGTCGCGGTCGAGCAGGTGCGCCAGCCGTTCTTCTGCAACGCGCTCGCGCAGGCTGCCGCCGAGGAGGCGCTCAAGCACCAGGACGAGATAACGCGGCGCGTCGAGCAGACGATCGCGCAGCGGCTCGGGCTGGAGGAGGAGCTGCGCGGCATGGGCCTGGAGGTCGCCGACGCGCAGGCGAACTTCCTGTGGCACTCGCTGAGCGGGAACGGCTCCGACCTCGACGGCGACGCCGAGAAGGCGATCGTGGACGGCCTCGCCGAGCGCAAGGTGCTGATCCGCTCCGGCAACGCGCTCGGCCGCACCGGCTGGGCGCGCACGACGATCGGCACGCCGAGCGAGAACCGGCGCTTCCTCGACGCATTGCGCGAGCTGGTCTAGAATCGGGCCAGCGTCATGCAGAACGACAGCCACCGATCGACGTCGTCAACGCTCGCCGGCACCGCCGGCCGCACGTCGTATTCCGGTGGTTCCTGGCGCTTCTACGCCTGGCGATTTATCTAGGCGCTCGGCCTGGGACTCCGCCGTTCCCCCTTGGGGAGCCTCTGAGACCGGGCGCCGACCCCGCCGGTTTCCGTAGATTTCCAGGCTTGAGAGAGGACCTCTGAAGATGATCGTGATGAAGCAGGACGCAACCGAGGAGCAGATTCAGGCCGTGATGGCTCGAATCGAGGCCGTCGGCGCGCGCGCACACCGATCTCCCGGCGAGGAGGTGACGGTGATCGGCGCGATCGGCGACCTCGAGCACGTCTCCCGCCTCGAGCTCGACGGCGCGCCCGGGGTCGAGAAGGTGATGCCGATCCTCAAGCCGTACAAGCTCGCCTCCGCGCAGATCCGTCACGGCGAGCCGAGCGTGCTCGAGATCGGCGGCCGCAAGATCGGCGGCGAGCACTTCGCGCTGATCGCCGGCCCGTGCACGGTCGAGTCGCGCGAGCAGGTGATGGAGGCGGCGGAGGTCGTGAAGGCCGCCGGCGCGACGCTCTACCGCGGGGGCGCGTACAAGCCGCGCACCTCGCCCTACGCCTTCCACGGGCTCGGCGAGGAGGGCCTCAGGCTGCTGGCCGAGGCGAAGGAGCGCACCGGCATGCCGATCGTCACCGAGCTGATGGACGTGCGCGACCTCGAGCCGGTGCTCGAGGTGGCCGACGTGATCCAGGTCGGCGCGCGCAACATGCAGAACTACACGCTGCTGACCGAGCTCGGCCGCGCCGGTCGTCCGGTGCTGCTCAAGCGTGGCCTGTCCTCGACGCTGGAGGAGTGGCTGAACGCCTCCGAGTACATCCTCAAGGAGGGCAACGAAGCGGTGATGCTGTGCGAGCGCGGCATCCGCACGTTCGAGACGGCCTACCGCTTCACGCTCGATTTGACCGCCGTGCCGGTGTTGAAGGAGCTGACGCACCTGCCGGTGATCGTGGATCCGTCGCACGCCGCGGGGCGCCGCGCGCTGGTCGAGCCGCTGTCTTTGGCTGCCGCCGCCGTCGGCGCCGATGGGATCATCGTCGAGGTGCACCCGAAGCCGGACGAGGCGATCTGCGACGGGCCGCAGCAGCTGTTCGCATCCGACTTCCCGGCGTACGCGGCGAAGGTCGAAGCGGCCGCCGCGGTCGCCGGCAAGCGCCTCTCCGCCGTCCCCGCGGGCTAGGCCCGGGAGGCGCGTCCGCTCGTGCGCATCGCGATCGTCGGCGTCGGCCTGATCGGCGGCTCGATCGGCCTTGCGGCGCGCGAGCGGCTCGGAGCGACGGTGTCTGGGTGGAGCCGCTCCCGCGCGACGCTGGAGCGCGCGCTGGAGCTGGGCGCGATCGACCGCGCCGGCGAGTCGCTCGCGGACGCCGTGGGCGACGCCGAGGCGGTGTTCGTGTGTGCGCCCGTCGGGGTGCTGCCCGGCGTCGTACGCGACGTGCTGGCGGCAGCGCCGGCCGACTGTGTCGTGACCGATGCCGGCTCCACGAAGCGGTCGGTCGTCGAGGCGACAAGCGATCCCCGCTTCGTCGGCGGCCACCCGCTCGCCGGCGCTGAGACGGCCGGCGTGGAGCACGCGCGCGCCGACCTGTTCCAGGACGCCACCTGGTACCTGACGCCGACGCCCGGCGCGACGGGCGTGCTGTTCGAACGGCTGCACCGTCTGATCAGAGAGCTCGGCGCCAGGCCGGCGACGATCGACGCCGCCACGCACGACACGATGCTCGCCGCCGTCTCGCACCTGCCGCACGTGTTCGCGAACGTGCTCGTCGCGCAGGCCGCTTCGGCGCTCGGGGAGGACGGAGAGCGCATGCCCGCCACGGGCCCGTCGTTCCGCGACGCGACGCGCGTCGCCGGCGCCAACAGTGCGATCTGGACCGACATCTACCTCGCCAACCGCGACGCGCTCGTAGAGCGCATCGACGACGTCGCCCGGCGGCTGCAGGACGTGCGCGCCGCGTTGACCGCCGCCGACCCCGAGGCCGTGACCGCCTGGAACGACGCCGCGCGCGAGGATCGCCGCCGCCTGCTGGAGGCGCAGCTCGCCGGAGGGCCGCTGCACGAGCTGCGCGTGTCGGTTCCGAACGAGCCGGGCGTCGTCGCGACGCTCGCGCTGGAGCTGGCGAGAGCGGGCATCGACATCGCCGACATGGCGCTGTATCCGACGCCCGACAACAGCGAGGGCGTCGTCGCGCTGTGGATCGCCGGCGAGGAGCCGGCCGCGCGCGCGGAGTCGCTCGTGGCCGAGCGCGGCCATCCGGTGGCGCGCGCGTGAGGTTCGATCCCGCCGACCGCGGCCTCAGCGGGTCGCTGCGCGTCCCGGCCGACAAGTCGATCTCCCACCGCGCCGCGCTGTTCGGGGCGATGTCGTCCGGCGCGGTGCGCGTGCGCAACTACCTGCACGCGGCCGACACCGACTCCACGCTCGCCGCGGTTCAGCGGCTCGGCGCGCGCGTCGAGCAGAGCGCCGCGCCGAGCGAGTTCACGCTTCACGGCGTCGGCCTGCACGGCGCGCGCGAGGTCGACGGCCCGATCGACGTCGGCAACGCCGGCACGCTGATGCGGCTGCTCTCCGGCTGGCTCGCGGCGCAGCCGGCCGGGTCGTGGACGCTCGACGGCGACGACTCGATCCGCTCGCGCCCGATGGGCCGTGTCGTCGAGCCGCTGCGGCAGATGGGCGCGCAGATCGCGGCGCGCGAGGAGCGCTTCGCGCCGCTCACGATCCACGGCGGCGCGCTGCACGGGATCGCCTACGACTCGCCCGTCGCGAGCGCGCAGGTGAAGTCGTGCGTGCTGATCGCCGGGATGGCGACGCCCGAGGGCGCCTCCGTCACGGAGCCGCACGTCAGCCGCGACCACACCGAGCGGATGCTCGCCGGTGCCGGGGTGCCGATGGAGCGCGACGGCGCGCGCGTGACCGTCTCGTCGGTCGACGCGCTCGAGCTGGACGCGGTCGACGTCCCCGGCGACCTCTCCTCGGCCGCGTTCTTCGTCGCGGCGGCGCTGCTCGTGCCCGGCGCGCGCGTGGTCCTGCGCGACGTCAACGTCAACTGGACGCGGACCGGCTTCCTGCGGATCGCCGAGCGGATGGGCGCGCGGATCGGCGGCGAGCTGGAGCCGCTTGGCGCATTCACGCCCGGCGAGCCGCTCAGCGACCTGGAGATCGCGCACGGCCCGCTGCGCGGGACGACAGTCGAGGCCGAGGAGGTCCCGCACGCGATCGACGAGCTGCCGTTGGTCGCGCTGCTCGGCTCCTTCGCCGAGGGCGAGACGATCGTGCGCGGGGCGGGGGAGTTGAAGGTCAAGGAGTCCGACCGCATCGCGACCGTCGTCGACGGACTGTCCGGCCTCGGCGCCGAGATCGAGGCGACCGACGACGGCTTCGTCGTGCAGGGCACCGGCGGTCTGCGTGGCGGCCGTATCGCCTCGCACGGCGACCACCGCCTCGCGATGCTCGGCGCCGTCGCCGGCCTCGCCTCACACGAGGGCGTCGAAGTCGAGGGGATGGAGGCGGCGGCCGTCTCCTATCCCGGCTTCGCCGACGACCTCGCGGCGCTGCTGGCGCGCTAGCCGCGCGGCGGCTCGTGCAGGCCGAACGGCGAGCCCTGGTCGTCGCGGCAGAGCTTGAAGCGCCCGGTGCGCTTGACCTGCTCCGCGTCGCCCTCGACGTTCGTCTCGTCGACCTCTCCGCCCAGCTCGCGCACGCGCGCAAGCGCCGCGTCCATGTCCTCGACGGCGAAGAAGACGTAGGGCGTCGCTCTCGGGTCGCCGCCGTGCATGCCGCCGGGCGCGCCGTCGGTCTCGATGTGGAAGCCGTTGCCGGACGGCCCGCGCTCGAAGTGCCAGCCGAACAGGCTCCCGTAGAAGGCCCGTCCGCGCTCGGCGTCCGCGACGCCCAGCTCGAAGAAGCGGATCTCGCCAGCCATCGGAGCCAGCCTATCCGCGGCGCGCGACCGCTGAAACCGCCCATGGCTAGAGTCCGCCGCCATGGTCGTCGCGATCGACGGGCCCGCCGGGGCCGGCAAGTCCACCGTCGCGCGGGCCGTGGCCGACGCGCTCGGCTTCACCTACCTCGACTCGGGCGCGATGTACCGCTGCGTCGGGCTCGTCGCGCGCGAGCAGGGCCGCGCGCCGGCCGAGGTCGCGCCCGAGCTGCGGATCGGGCTGGGGGAGCGGGTGACCTGTGACGGCCGCGACGTGACGGAGGCGATCCGTACGCCGGAGGTGTCGGAGGCGGCGTCGCAGGCGGCGGCCGACCCGGCCGTGCGCGAGGCCGTCGTCGCGCAGCAGCGCCGTATCGTGGCCGACGGCGACTGGGTCGCTGAGGGCCGCGACATCGGCACCGTCGTCGCCCCCGACGCGGCCGTCAAGGTCTTCCTCACCGCCAGCCCGGAGGAGCGCGCCCGCCGCCGCGCCGCACAGATCGGCGCGGACGTGGGAACGGTTCTGGCCGAGCAAACGATCCGCGACGAGCGCGACACCACCCGCGAGCACTCTCCGCTCGTCGCCGCCCCCGACGCCATCCAGCTCGATACCACCGGCCTCACCCAGGGCGAGGTCATCGCCCGCGTCGTCGCGCTCGTCGCCGCGGCGCGGTAACGGTTATACTGGCTGGTATGACTTACAAGGTGGGGCCCAAGGGCCAGGTCGTCGTGCCGAAGGAGTTGCGTGAGCGCTACGGGATCCAACCTGGCGACGAGGTTGTCTTCGACGACGTCGGCGGCGAGATCCGCATCCGTCGAGCGAAGCCTGACGCTGTGATCCTCGACGAGCTTGTCGGCATGTTGTGCGACCCAGAGGATCCCGTGCCGCTCACGGCCGCGGTCGAGGCCGAGCACCGCTGGGAGCTTGCACACGACGAGCTGCGTGAGGCGGAGTGGGACCTGCGTGAGCAGCAGCGGCGGCTGAGCGCGTGAGCGCTGCGCTCGATAGTTGGGCGGTGATGGCGATGCTCAACGCTGAGCCTGCCGCACCGCGTGTGCGCGAAGCGGTCGAGCAGGGCGCCGTGATGTCATGGATCAACCTCGGCGAGGTCTACTACCTCACGATGCGCCGGCGCGGCGAAGCACTCGCTCGCCGTGCTGTCGAGACACTCCAACGCCGGATCGACGTGGAGGAACCGGATGTCGCGCTCGTGATGGCCGCAGCTGAGATTAAGGCACGTGGTCGCATGTCGTACGCCGACGCCTTTTGCGTCGCCACCGCCCGGCGACATCGCGCCGCCGTCTACACCGGTGACCCCGAGATCGTGGCGCTCGACGGCGACGACTTGGACGTCGTCGACCTCCGGAGCGCCCGATGAAAGTCGCCGTCATCGGCTATCCCAACGTCGGCAAGTCCTCGCTCGTGAACCGTCTCACGCAGTCGCGCGAGGCGATCGTGCACGAGCGGCCGGGGCTCACGCGCGACCGCAAGGAGCTGCGCACGGAGTGGAACGGCCGGCCGATCACGCTGATCGACACGGGCGGCGTCGACCTCGAGGACCGCGACGAGATGCAGCGCTCGATCCAGGAGCAGGCGCGCGCCGCGCTCGCCGACGCGCAGATCGCGCTGTTCGTCGTCGACGCGCGCGCCGGCCTGCGCCCGGGCGACCTCGAGATGGCGGACCTGCTGCGCCGCACCGCGCAAGGGCGCCCGGTGATCGTCGCCGCCAACAAGTGCGACACCGTCGCCGACGTGCCGCTCGCAGCCGAGTTCCACCAGCTGGGCCTCGGGGACCCCGTCCCCGTCTCCGCCTCCCAGGGCCTCGGCACCGGTGACCTGCTCGACCGCCTCACGCAGGCGCTGCCGCCCGAGGCTGACGAGGCCGAGGCCGACGAGGACGTCATCCGCCTCGCGCTGATCGGCCGCCCGAACGTGGGCAAGTCGAGCATGGTCAACAAGCTGCTCGGCGATACGCGCGTGATCGTCTCCGACGTCGCCGGCACCACGCGCGACGCGATCGACCTGCCGTTCACCTACGAGGACCGCAGACTGATCCTCGTCGACACCGCCGGCCTGCGCCGTCAGGCGAAGGTCGGCGACTCGATCGAGTACTACACCGCGCTGCGCTCGCGCCGCGCCGCCGAGCGTGCCGACGTCGCGCTCGTGATCTGCGACGCCAGCGACGGCGTCACCGCGCAGGACCTGCGCGTCGCCGAGCTGGCGATGCAGTCCGGCTGCGCGACCGCGCTCGTGCTCAACAAGTGGGACCTCACCGGCGGGGACGAGTTCGACCTCGAGCACGAGCGCGCGCGCGTCGCGCAGAAGCTGCGCCTGCGGCCCCGCGTGCTGACCGCGAGCGCCCTCACTGGCCGCAACATCCAGCGTCTGCTGCAGGAGGCGATGGCGCTTGCCGACCGAACCGCCGGCCGCATCCCGACGCCGCAGCTGAACAAGTTCCTCGCCGAGATCCAGGAGATCCGCCAGCCGCCGGCCAAGCAGAACCACCGCCTCAAGCTGATCTACATGACGCAGACCGACGAGCGCCCGCCGCGCTTCTCGATCCAGGTCAACTCGCGCCAGCGCGTGACGCGCGACTACGCCTACTTCATCGAGAACCGCCTGCGCGAGCGCTACCGGATGGAGGGGATCCCGCTGATCATCGACTTCGTCGAGCGCAAGGAGCGGCGCGGCGAGGGGCGAAGCAATCCCCGCCGTTCCCGTACTGCGGCCGGCTGACCCCGGTACTCTTGCTCGACGCCCAACGACCGCGAGGCCATCTCCAATCTCATGACGACGCTCAACGACAACGAGTTCCTGTTCACGTCCGAGTCGGTGACCGAGGGTCACCCGGACAAGGTCGCCGACCAGATCTCCGACGGCGTGCTCGATGCCGTCCTGCGCGATGACCCGACCGGACGCGTCGCCTGCGAGACGCTCGTCAACACGGGCCTCGTCGTCGTCTCCGGCGAGATCTCGACCGACACCTACGTCGACATCCAGGAGATCGCGCGCGAGACGATCCGCCGCATCGGCTACACCGACGCCGACCTCGGCTTCAGCGCCGACTCCTGCGCGGTCCTCAACGCGATCGACAAGCAGTCGCCCGACATCGCGCAGGGCGTCGACACCGCGCTCGAGGCGCGCACCGACCCGGCCGACGACGACCAGCTCGACATCGCCGGCGCGGGCGACCAGGGCATGATGTTCGGCTACGCCTCGAACGAGACCGACGAGCTGATGCCGCTGCCGATCTCGCTCGCGCACCGCCTCGCGAAGCGCCTGGCCGACGTGCGCCACGCCGACACGCTCAACTACCTGCGCCCGGACGGCAAGACGCAGGTGACGGTCCGCTACCTGGACGGCAAGCCGGTCGAGATCGAGAAGCTGCTGATCTCCACCCAGCACGCCGAGGGCGCCGAGTCGCTGATCCCCGACGACCTGTGGGAGCACGTCGTCGAGCCGATCCTGCCGAAGGACCTCTACGACGAGAAGAAGCTCCGCAAGAGCTTCCTCGTCAACCCCACCGGGCGCTTCGTGATCGGCGGCCCTGTCGGCGACTGCGGCCTGACCGGGCGCAAGATCATCGTCGACACCTACGGCGGGATGGCGCGCCACGGCGGCGGCGCCTTCTCCGGCAAGGACCCGTCGAAGGTCGACCGCTCGGCTGCGTACGCCGCGCGCTACGTCGCCAAGAACGTCGTCGCCGCCGGCCTCGCCGACCGCGCCGAGGTGCAGGTCGCCTACGCGATCGGCGTCGCGCACCCGGTGTCGGTGATGGTCGAGACGTTCGGCACCGAGAAGATCGGCCGCGCGAAGCTCGAGCAGCTCGTGCGCGAGCACTTCGACCTGCGCCCGGGCGCGTTCCGCGACTACCTCAACCTGCATCGGCCGATCTACCAGAAGACCGCGGCCTACGGCCACTTCGGCCGCGAGGACCACGACTTCACGTGGGAGAAGACCGACAAGGCTGACGCGCTGCGCGAGGCCGCCGGCCTCGACGCGGCGTCGATCTCCTAGCTAGCCGGTCGTCCTAGACGCCGCCGGGCAGTTCGCCCGGCCCCGCTTCGCGCACCGCCGTCTCGCGTTGGCGGTGCGCGTCGTCCACCGCCCGCACGACCTTGTCCGGGCTCGCGACACCGCGGAAGGTGAAGTCGGAGTCATCGGTGCCGGCGGTGTCGAAGTCGACCTGGCCGACGCGCATGAGACGGTCGACGATCGACTGGTCGACGTTGACGTTCTGCACGCGCTCGACGCGCGTCTGCTGGAGGTGGCGCGACAGGAGCCCGCGGCGAATGGTGAGCCGCTGGTTCGTGATCGTGTAGGTCGTCGTCAGCCGCCAGAGGAAGCCGGCGAGGATCACGAGCGCGGTCAGCGCGACGAACACGAGGATCGTCGTGGTCCACGAGAACTCGCTGCCGATCGCCGTCAAGATCGCCGCGATCGCGCCGCCCAGCGCGGCGAGCAGGATGCCGCGCACGTAGAAGCTCAAGGTGCCGCGCCAGGAGGGGTGCCCGTCGAAGATGACGTGCTCGCCTTGGTGCAGTTCGAGCGCCACGCGCGCAGCCTACGTCACGACGCCGACGCCATCTACTGTGGTGCACGGCCATGCCCCCGATCGCCCGCGTCGAGCCGCTCACCACCACCCGCGCGTTGCGCGGGCCGTTCGACTACCGGCTGACGGAGGCGCTTGCCGACGCCGACGTCGGGACGCTGCTGCGCGTTCCGTTCGCGGGTCGCGAGTTGCTGGGCGTCGTCGTCGAGCGGGCGACCTCGTCGGACGTGCCGGACGCGCGGCTCGCCGAACCGCACGCGCGCGTGGAACCGGCGATCCCCGCGGAGCTGGTCGCGCTCGCGCGGTGGATCGGCGAGGAGTACTGCTCCACGTTCTCGCGCGCATTGCAGCTGGTGCTGCCGCCGGGGGCCGGGCGCGGGGTCGCGCCGCGCGTTCGGGTGCGCGAGGTGCTTGTCGCGGAGATCAGCGAAGGCGGGCGAGCGGCGCTGGCTGACGGCGCGCGGCTGACGGCGGGGCAGCGCGCTGTCCTGGCCCGGCTGGCGGACGAAGGCCCGCTGGCGGCGGCCGCGAGCGGGGCGGATCACGGGTCCCTGCGCCGCCTCTCCTCGCGCGGCCTGCTCGTGCTGGAGCCGCGCGCGCAGCGCCGCCGCCCAGCCGTGCACGCCGTCGGCGCCCGCAGCGCGCACGCGCCCGCCCTCACCGCCGAGCAGCAGGCCGCGCTGGAGCCGATCCTCGCCGCGCTGGCCGGGGGCGAGGCCAGCCGCTTCCTGCTGCACGGCGTCACCGGCTCGGGCAAGACCGAGGTCTACCTGCAGGCGGCGGAGGCGGCCCTGAACGCCGGCAGATCCGTGCTCGTGCTCGTGCCGGAGATCGCGCTCGCGCCGCAGACGGTGGCGCGCTTCCAGGCGCGCTTCGGCGACACGGTCGCGGTGCTGCACTCGCAGCTGGGGCAGGGCGAGCGCTACGACGAGTGGCTGCGGCTGGCGGGCGGCGAGGCGCGCATCGCGGTCGGGCCGCGCTCTGCCGTCTTCGCGCCGCTCGCCGACCTTGGCCTCGTGATCGTCGACGAGGAGCACGAGCCGGCCTACAAGCACGAGGGCGATCCCCGCTACGACGCGCGTCGCGTCGCCGCGTATCGCGCGCAGCAGGCCCGCGCCGTGCTGCTGAACGGCTCCGCGACGCCCCGTCCCGAGTCCGTCCACGCACTCAGCCGCATCCGCCTCACGAGACGCGTCGACGGCCGCCCGCTGCCGCCCGTCGAGGTCCTCGACATGCGCGACGCGCGCCATCCGCTCCACCCGACCACGCGCGAGGCGCTCGGCGACGTGCAGCGGGCGGGTCGCAAGGCGATCCTGTTGGTCAACCGCCGCGGCTGGTCGAACTTCCTCTCCTGCCGCCACTGCGGCCACGTCTGGAGCTGCCCGCAGTGCGACGTGGCGCTCGTGCTGCATCAGCGCGACGGCGCGCTCGCGTGCCACCACTGCGGACACCGGGAGCGGATCCCGCAGAGCTGCACCGAGTGCCATTCGTCCTCGGTCGCACGCCATGGTGCCGGTACCGAGCGGATCGAGACGGAGCTGCTGGAGGCGCTCGGGGATCCAGACTTCCCGATCCTGCGCCTCGACGCCGATACCGCGCGCGGGGGCAAGGGCGCGATCGCTCGCGTCCTGGAGCGCTTCGACCGCGCCCGCGCTGGAGTTCTGGTTGGCACCCAGATGGTCGCCAAGGGCCACGACTTCCCGGATGTGACGCTTGGCGTCGTGCTGGACGCGGATCAGACGCTGCGCTTCCCCGACTTCCGCGCGGAGGAGCGGACGTTCGCGCTCGTCGCGCAGCTGGCGGGCCGTGCCGGGCGCGGGGGAGACGGGCACGGCCGCGTGCTCGTGCAGACGCTCACGCCTGATGCGCCGTCGATCGCCGCCGCTGCCAGGCACGACGCTGACGGCTTCCTCGCCGGCGAGCTGGAGCGCCGCCGCGCGCTCGCGTATCCGCCGTTCGCGTCGCTGATTCGCGTTACCTGCTCGGCCGATGACGCGGGCGACGCGAGCGCGGCGGCGCAGGCGGTGCGCGAGCGCATCTCCGTGCCGGGCGCCATGGCCCTTGGGCCCGCGCCGTTGTTCCGGCTGCGCGGCCGCGAACGCAGTCAGCTGGTGGTGAAGGCGCCGCAGCGCCGCGCCGCGATCGCGTCCGTCGCCGCCGCGGTCGACGCCGTCGCCAGAAGCGCCGTGGGTCGGCGCGTGCAGTTGAGCGCGGACGTCGATCCGCAGTAGGTCTCACTACTCTTCACAGGCCATGGCCGACGAGACCGTCACCGACGAGGAGCTCGACGAGGAGCGCGAGGAGCGCGTCGATCCCGAGGTCGCCGCGCGCCGCCAGGCGGCGCTGCGCTTCGTGCGCCAGTGGGGCGATCCGGTGCTCAAGAGCCGCGCTCGCGAGATCGACCGCTTCGACGACGACCTGCGCACGCAGATCGAGCAGATGGGCCGGATCATGGAGGACTCGCTCGGGATCGGGCTCGCGGCGACGCAGGTCGGCAAGCTGCAGCGCGTGCTCGTCTACCGCGTCGAGCCGGACTCGCCCGTCAACGCGGTCGTGAATCCCGTGATCGAGTGGTCCGGAAACGAGCTGGAGACGATGGAGGAGGGCTGCCTGTCGCTGCAGGGCGTGCTCGTCGACGTCGAGCGACCGGTGCACGTGCGCGTGAGAGCGCAGGACGAGCACGGCGCGCCGATCACGATTGAGGCGTCGGGTCTCGAGGCTCGCGTGCTCCAGCACGAGATCGACCACCTCGACGGCGTGCTGATCCTCGACCGCACCTCGCGCGACCAGCGCAAGGCCGCGCTGCGGACGCTGCGCGAGGCGGCCGAGCAGGCCGCCTGAGCGCGTGCGCACGGTTTACCTCGGCACGTCGGCCTTCGCCGCGACCGTGCTCGAACGGCTCGCGGGCTCGCCGCACCGGCCTGCGCTCGTGGTGACGCGGCCGGACCGGCCGGCGGGGCGGGGGCGCAAGCTTGTCGCGCCGCCGGTGTGGCACGCCGCCCAGGCGCTTGGAGTGCCCGTGGCGCAGCCGGACGACGTCAACGAGGACAGCGCTCGGGCTCAGATCGAGGCGGTCGCTCCGGACGTCGTGGTGGTCTGCGCGTTCGGCGCCCTGATCCGCGAGGAGCTGCTCGCCGCGCACGAGATGCTCAACGTCCACCCGTCGCTGCTGCCGCGCTGGCGCGGGGCGGCGCCGATCGAGCGGGCGATGATGGCGGGCGACGCGGAGACGGGCGTCGCGATCATGCGCCTCACCGCCGGGCTCGACAGCGGCCCGGTGTGCCTGGTGGAGCGCGAGCCGATCCTGCCGGATGACACCTTCGGCACGTTGTCGGCGCGGCTCGCCACGTTGGGCGGCGAGCTACTGGTGCGGGCGTTGGACGAGCGGCCGACGTTCGCAGAGCAGTCCGACGATGGCGTGACCTATGCGGAGAAGATCACGGCGGACGATCGGGCGCTCGATCCGGTGGGGCAGCCGGCCGAGCAGCTTGCGCGCACGGTCCGCGCCCTCACGCCCCACATCGGCGCGCGGCTGGCGCTGCCGAACGGATCCGGTTACCTCGGCGTCTGGGGCGCGCAGCTCGCGGCGCCCGTCGAGCATGAGCCCGGCTGGATGGGCAACGAGGGGGGGAGGCTGCTGTTGTCCACCGTGGATGGCGCCCTGGAGCTGCTGACCGTCCAACCGCCCGGCAAGAGACCCATGCCCGCCGCGGACTACCTGCGCGGCCACCAGTTCTGACCTGTGTCGTTCAGGGTCGGTATCTCGACCCTCGATGACACAGCTCAGTCCGCACCGGCCGGCTCGTCGACCGGCAGCGCCGCGCGGAAGCCCGTGAGGACGGCGGCGAGCAACGTGAAGACCCCGACGGCGTGGGCCCAGCCGGCGTCGGCCAACGTGAGGAAGCCGAGCGTCAGGACGAGGCAGGCGAGCGCCACGCGCGCCAGCAGCCCGGACCGCGAGGAGCTCAGCGCGCGGACGGGGCCGGCCGCCGCGGCCGGGACGCCGCCCGCGTCGCTCCCCTCGTAGCCCAAACGCCCGCGCAACGTCAGCGCAAACAGGAACACCAGCGACGGCGCCAACAGCACAGCCCCAGCCGCCACGGACACCAGCACGGCGACGAGCACGTCATGCCCCGCGGCGGCTTGCGAGACCGTCAACCCCGGAAGCAGCTCGGGCTCCTGTGCCACAGCCCACCCGGCCACGACCGCGGCCACGGCGACCGCTGCGGAGTAGCGCGCCGCCTCGTAGCGCCGCACCCACACGAGCGCCAACGTCCCGACGCCGGCCGCGCCCGAGACGAGCAACGCCGGCAGCCCGTCGCCGACGAGGTCGTCGAACAGCGCGCGCGCATCGGCGCGCACCACGAACAGCCCGACGACCGCCAACGCCCCAGCCACCACGCCGGCCATCAGCGCCCGTGCCCGGAACGCCCGCTCCAGCTGCGCCGACCCCCGCCGTACCGCGTCGGCCGCCAGGTATACCGCTGCCAGGTAGGCGCCCAGGGCAACGGCGAGGACGCCGATCGTCAACGGCACGGCGCCGGTCCAGCTCGTCCACAGGTCTCCGGCCGCGTTGCCGACCGGAACCGCACCGTCTGCGATCGCGCCGACGACGGTCCCGAGCGCGAACGGCGTCAACACCGACGCGATGCCGAACACCGTGTCCACGGTGCGCTGCTCGCGCGCCCGCGTCGTGCCGGCGCGCAGCGCATATGCGGTGCCGCGGAAGATGATCCCCACCGCGGCGATGAACAACGGCACGGCAAGCGTGGAGACGATCGAGCCGAACGCAACGGGATACGCCGTCCACATCACGACGAGCACGAAGATGAGCCAGACGTGGTTCGCCTCCCACACGGGCGCCATCGCCGCGTGTGCGTGCTCGCGGACCGCCGTGCCCCGCGAGCCTCGGCCGGCCGCCAGCTGCCACCACCCCGCGCCGAAGTCCGCGCCGCCGAGCACGACGTAGAGCGTCAGGCCGGCGAGGGCGAGCACGAGCGGGGCCGCGTCCAGCATCACGGCGTCTCCCCGGCAGCGGCGCCGGTCGGCTGCGGATCGCCGGCGCCGCCGATCGGCGCGCGCGCAAGCCGCCGCAGGATCCACCACACCGCGCCGATCAGCCCCATGTACACGAGCGCCAACGTCGCGTAGCCGACGGGGATCCCGTCCGCTCCCGTGACGGCCTGCGAGGTGCGCATCACGCCGTAGACGACGAACGGCTGGCGCCCGACCTCCGTCACGACCCAGCCGCACAGCAGCGCTACCAACGACAGCGGGGCGCACACGACGAGCGCGCGGTAGAACCATGTCGACTCCGGCAGGCGCCGCCGTCGCCAGCGCACCCACAGCACGACGACGCCGACCACAGCCAGCAGCGTCCCGATCCCGACCATCGTCTGGAACGCGAAGCGGATCACGTTGATCGCCGGCGGGCGGTCGTCGGCCGGCACCGAGTCGAGCCCTCTGACCGTCGCCTTCGGATCGTGGTAGGCAAGCAGCGACAGGAGGTCGGGGATCGCGATGCCGCCCGTGACCTCGCCGCTGTCGGCGTGGTACCAGCCGCCGATGTGCTCGCTCGCCCCGCTCGTCGTCTGCTGCAGGCCCTCGAACGCGGCCAGCTTCACCGGCTGCTGGTCGGCCACCTCGCGCGCCGCCCAGTCGCCGACGAGCAGCTGCGCGGGCGCCGCCAGCGCCGCGATCGTCAGCGGGATCGCCAGCGCGGTGCGCTCGTAGCGCCCCCAGCGCCCGTGGCGCAGCCTGCCCCACGCGTACGCGCCCGCCACCACGAAGCCGACGACGATGTACGCCGCCACGTACATGTGCACGAGCTCGTGCCAGAAGAAGCTGTTGCCGAACAGCGCGCTCCACGGGTGCACGTCGGTGACGCTGCCGTCAGCGGCGAGCCTGAACCCCTGCGGGTGGTTCATCCAGCCGTTGACGGCGATCACCATCGCCGAGCCGGTCAGGCCCGTCGCGACGATCGGCAGCCCGCACAGGAGATGGGTCCGCGGCGACAGGCGGTCCCAGCCGTAGACGTAGATCGCGATGAAGATCGCCTCGAGGAAGAACGAGAAGCCCTCCAGCGCGAACGCGAGCCCGAACACCGAGCCGAACGTCGCCATGAAGTCCGGCCACAGCATCCCCAGCTCGAACGAGAGGATCGTGCCGGTCACGACGCCGACCGCGAACAGGGCGACCATCACGCGCGTCCAGCGGCGCGCGAGCGTGCGGTACAGCGGGTCGCCGCCGCGCACGAAAAGCCACTCGACGAACACGACGAGCGCCGGGAACGCGACGCCGAAGCACACGAGCGGGATGTGCGCCGCGAACGACATCGCCTGCATCTGGCGGGCCTCCGACAGGTAGTCCTGTTGGACGGGTGCGAGCGCGGCTGCCAGCACGGCGTGCACGGCTCCGATCGTATCCCTGCCGATGGCTGCCACCATCTGCGCCGTGTCTTCCCGAACCGCGCCGGCCTCGACCGTCTCACCGGCCCGCCGCGTGGCGGCGGCGGTGCTGCGCCGCGTCGAGCAGGACGGTGCCTACGCCGACCGCGCGCTCGCGGCCGAGGCGACGCGCGCCGGCCTCGACCCCCGCGAGCGCGCGTTCGCGACGCAGCTGGCCTACGGCGCGGTTCAGCGCCGCCGCACGCTCGACCACGTGATCGCCGCGTGCGCCGGGCGCCCCGTCGAGCGTCTCGACGCGCCCGTGCGCGATGCGCTGCGGCTCGGCGTGCTGCAGCTGCTGTTCCTCGACGGGGTCGCGCCGCACGCGGCGGTCGACCAGAGCGTCGAGCTCGCGAAGGCGGCCGGCGGGCCGGGCTTCAAGCTCGTGAACGCGGTGCTGCGCCGCGCCGGCCGCGACGGCCGGAGACTGCTCGGCGCGCTCGACGACGCGACGCCGCAGAGCGCGGCGGTGCGCTACTCCGTGCCCGACTGGCTCGCCGAGCTGTGGTGGGACGCGCTCGGCGGGGAGGAAGCGCGCGCGCTGCTCGCCGTCGTGAACGAGCCCGCCGAGAGTGCCCTGCGCGCCAACACGCTGGTGGCGGATCGGGACGCCGTGCGCGCGCAGCTGGCCGAGCGCGGGATCGCGACGCGGCCCGCGCTCGACCCCCTGGCCGCTGCACCGGTCACGATCCCCGAGGGCCTCGTCCTCGATGCCCCGATGGACCTCGCCGGCGATCCGCTCTGGCGCGGGGGCGCGCTCGTGGCGCAGTCGCGTGCAGCCATGACCGCCGCACGCCTGCTCGATCCGCCGCGCGGCGCACGCGTGCTCGACCTGTGCGCGGCGCCGGGCGGCAAGGCGACGCATCTCGCCGCGCTGGTCGGACCCGGGGGCGAGGTCGTCGCCGTCGAGCGCAACGCGAGACGCGCGGCCGCATTGCGCCAGACCGTCGAGCGCCTGCGCGCCGCGTCGATCGTCCGCGTGGAGACCGCCGACGCGGCCGAACCCCGCACCGACGGCTTGTTCGACGCCGTCCTCGTCGATCCGCCCTGCAGCGGGCTGGGCACGCTGCAGGGCCGACCGGACCTGCGCTGGCGCGCACAGCCCGAAGCGATCGAGCAGGTGGCGGAGCTGCAGCTGCAGATCCTCACCGCAGGCGCCCATGCGCTGAAGCCGGGCGGCGCGCTCGTCTACTCCACCTGCACGATCTCGCGGCATGAGAACGAAGACGTCGTCGCGCGCTTCCTGACGCGCGAGCCGCGGTTCGCGCTCGAGCGCCGACACCTCCTGCTGCCGCATCGCGACGGGACGGACGGGTTCTTCTACGCCCGCCTGCGCCGTGCGGTCTGATATCACCGACCGATGCAGAGAGAGCAGGACGCGGTCAACCTGGGTCCGGAGTGTCCGGGCTGCCACGAGCCGTGGCTGCGACCCACGACGATGCCCGGCCGCTACCGCTGCGTCTTCTGCCTGCGCCGTTACGAGCTGTCGTCGGTGTGCCCCAATTGCGGAGAGCACTCGACGATCGTGCGCATGTCGAGCACGGCGATCCTCACGTGCAACCACTGCAGATCGTCGATGCTCACGCAGGTCTGACGCCGGGCGATCGGCGACACTTCCGCGCATGAGCGTCCTCGAGCTGCTGCGCGCGCGCCGCGTCGCTCCGTCGATCCTGTCGGCCGACTTCGCGCGGCTCGGCGCGCAGGTCGAGGCCGTCATGGAGGCGGGCGCGCGCGTGATCCACGTCGACGTGATGGACGGCCACTTCGTCCCGCCGATCACGATCGGCCCGCTGATCGTCTCCGCGCTCGCCGACCAGGTCCACCAGGCCGGCGGGATGCTCGACGTCCACCTGATGATCGAGCGGCCGGAGCGCCAGGTCGCCGAGTTCGCGCGTGCCGGCGCCGACCTGATCACCGTCCACGCCGAGGCGACGCCGCACCTGCACTACGCGCTGCAGGCCGTCAAGGAGGCCGGTTGCGCGGCCGGCGCGGCGATCAACCCCGCTACCCCGGGGACGGCGCTGACGCAGGTCGGCGAGCTGCTCGACCTCGCGCTCTGCATGTCGGTCAACCCCGGCTGGGGCGGGCAGCCGTTCATCCGGGCATCGCTTGGCAAGCTCGCGTCGCTGCGGACCACGCTGCCGGAGGGCACGGCACTCGAGGTCGACGGCGGCGTGGACGCCAGGACGGCTGGACCGTGCGCCGAGCAGGGCGCTAGTCTGCTGGTCGCCGGGTCCGCCATCTTCGGCGCCGCAGATCCGGCCGCGGCCTACGCGGAGATCGCACAGGCCGCCGGCGCCACGTAGCGGTCGGTCCCCTCTTGGCGGGCACGAGCGCGCAGAGAGAGCGAAAGGACCCCCACGTGACCGCGATCCCGATCGTCACCGCCGTCGACCTGCGTCGCCGCTTCGGCGAGGGAGAGGCCGCCGTCGACGCCCTCGACGGCGTCACGCTCGAGCTTCCCGCCGGCGCGTTCACGGCGATCATGGGACCGTCCGGTTCCGGCAAGTCGACGTTGATGCACTGCCTCGCCGGGCTCGACAAGCCGACGGGCGGCACGGTCACGATCGACGGCGTCGACCTCGGCACGCTTGACGACAAGAAGCTCACCGAGCTGCGGCGCGACAAGGTCGGCTTCATCTTCCAGTCGTTCAACTTGCTGCCGGTCCTGACCGCTCAGGAGAACATCGAGCTGCCGCTGAAGATCGCCGGCCGCGACGTCGACGGGGAGTGGCGCGACAAGATCGTCAACACGGTGCGGATCGGCGACCGCCTCACGCACCACCCGTCCGAGCTGTCCGGCGGCCAGCAGCAGCGCGTGGCGGTGGCGCGCGCGCTGATCTCCAAGCCCGCCGTCGTGTTCGCCGACGAGCCGACCGGCAACCTCGACTCGCAGTCGAGCGCCGAGGTCCTGCGCCTGCTGCGCCAGTCGGTCGACGAGCTCGGCCAGACGGTCGTGATGGTCACGCACGACACGAACGCGGCCGCGACCGCCGACCGGATCCTCGTGCTGGCCGACGGCAAGATCGTCCACGACGGCCACGCCGGATCCGCTGACGAGGTCCACGACCTCATGCGGACGGTCAGCTGATGCTCGCGCTGTCGCTGCGCGGGATCGCCACGCGCAAGCTGCGCACCGCGCTCACCGCCTTCGCGATCGTCCTCGGCGTCGCGCTCGTCTCGGGCACCTACCTGCTGACCGACACGATCGACAAGTCGTTCGACGAGATCTTCCAGGTCGCCAACAGAGGCGTCGACGCCGTCGTCTCGCCGAGACGGCTGTTCTCCGCCTCCGACCAGGACTCCAACTCGACGATCCCCTCGCCGCTGAACTCGAAGGTGCTCGAGCGCGTGCGCAGAGCGCCGGGCGTGGCGTTCGCCACGGGCTCGGTCTTCCTGCCCGGCCAGATCTACGACAAGGACGACGACCCGCTCATCACGACGGGCGCGCCGATGTTCATCTCGGACACGACGCCCGCTCGCTTCGACCCGTTCGTCTACGTCGACGGCCGCAAGCCGCGCGCGGCCGACGAGGTCGCGCTCGACAAGTTCAGCGCCGATAAAGCCGGCTTCCACGTCGGCGACACCGTCCGGCTCTCGGGCGAGGGCCCGCAGGAGCGCTTCAGGCTCGTCGGCGTCGCCAAGTTCGGCACGGCCAGCTCGCTCGGGGGCGCGGCGATCGCCGTCGTCGTGCCGTCGGTGGCGCAGCGACTGCTCGACCTCCACGACGAGTTCACGACGATCCAGGTCGCAGGCGAGACGGGCGTGACGCCGAGAGCGCTCGCCGCGAACGTGCGCACGGCGCTCGCCGGTGCAGACGTGAACGTCCGCACCGGCGCCCAGCAGGCGGTCTCGGACGCCAGTGACGTGAAGAACGGCTTCGGCTTCCTGCGCACGTTCCTGTTCGTGTTCGCCGGGATCGCGCTGTTCGTCGGCGCCTTCCTGATCTTCAACACCTTCTCGATCACCGTCGCGCAGCGCGTGCGCGAGCTTGCGCTGTTGCGCCTGATCGGCGCCAACCGGCGCCAGGTGCTCGGCGCGGTCGTGGGCGAGGCGCTGCTGCTCGGCCTGCTCGCGTCGACGCTGGGCTTCCTCGCCGGCTTCGGCCTCGCGCCGGCGCTGCAGGGCCTCTTCAAGGCGTTCGGGGCGGACCTGCCGTCGAGCGGGATCGTGCTCGAGACGCGCACGGTGATCGTCTCGATCCTCGTCGGCACCGTCATCACGCTCGTCGCGGCGGTCGGCCCGGCGATCCGCGCGACGCGCGTGCCGCCGATCGCGGCGCTGCAGGACGCGGCGAGCCTGCCGCGCGGGCGCGCGGCGCGCTGGCGCACGCCGCTGGCGGCGGTCGTCGTGCTGGTCGGCATCGCCCTGCTGCTGCTCGGCCTGTTCGGCTCGGCCAGCGGCGGGGACGCGGCGGCGCTCGTCGGCGCCGGCGCGGGCGTCATCTTCATCGGCGTCGGCCTGCTCGCCTCGCACGTCGTCGCTCCGCTCGCGCTCGCCGTCGGGCTGCCGCTCGAGCGCCTGCGCGGCGTCAGCGGTCGCCTGGCGCGCGAGAACGCGACCCGCAACCCGCGGCGCACGGCGTCGACCTCGGCCGCGCTGATGATCGGCGTCGCGCTCGTCGGCTTCATCACCGTCTTCGCCGCAGGCCTGAAGGCCTCGATCCGCGACATCGTCACGAACGGCCTCGACGCGCAGCTGATCGCGCAGAGCACGAACTTCCAGCCGCTGCCGAACGACGCCTCGAGAGCGCTCGGCGCCGTCGACGGCGTGCGGCTGGTCTCCAACGTGCGTTTCTCGCGGGCGATCGTGGCCGGCAAGGGGAGACCGCAGGTCTCGGGCGTCGATCCCGCAACCGCGGACGCGGTCTTCAAGGTGACGTGGGTGTCGGGCGATACGGGCACGCTCGGCGCGCTCGGGCCCGGCGACGTCACGGTCTCGAAGGACTGGGCGGACGGGCACGATGTGAGCGTCGGCGACCGTCTGCGCGTGACGACGCCGACGGCGGCGCACCTGACTTCGACGGTGCGCGGCATCTACGACGACGCGCGCCTGTTCGGCGACCTGACGTTCACCAATGCGCTGCTGTCGTCGGACTTCAACGTGAGAGGCGACGCGTTCCTCGTCGCGCAGACCGATCCGGGCACCGATGCCGACGCAATCGCCAAGCGCGCCGACAGAGCGGTCAAGGCGCAGTTCCCGAGCCTGGAGGTGCTGACGAAGGAGGGCTTCGTCAAGGACCAGGAGGACCAGGTCAACCAGCTGCTCGTGTTCTTCTACGTGCTGTTGGTGCTCACGCTGGTCATCGCGCTGTTCGGGATCCTCAACACGATGATGCTCGCGATCCACGAGCGCACGCGCGAGCTCGGCATGCTGCGGGCGATCGGCACCTCGCGCAGGCAGGTCAAGCAGATGGTGCGCTACGAGTCGGTCATCACGTCGCAGATCGGGGCGGTGCTGGGGATCGTGCTCGGCACGATCTTCGCGGTGCTCGTGACGATCCCGCTCAAGAGCGAGGGCTTCACGATCTCGATCCCGATCGGCAGCCTGATCGTGCTGCTCGTCGTCGCCGCGATCTTCGGCGTCGTCGCCGCGATCTGGCCCGCCCGCCGCGCGGCGAAGCTCGACGTGCTGCAGGCGCTGGCGTACGAGTAGCCGGCGACGCCGGCATCCCACCAGGCGGCGTCCTCGCCGGCTCGCGTACGCAGTACGCCACGCCGACCGCCGGCTTCGCCGGCGGTGCCCCGTCCTTGCCTGGTGGGCGCCGGCATCCGCCGGAGCGGCTCAGTCTGCCTTCCGCGCTTCGGCGTAGAGGGTGCCGTCGCGCGCGTCCTCGGAGTCGGGGCAGGGTTCGATCCAGCTCTCGCCGAACTTGGCGTGTTGCGCGTCGGCGAAGCCGGCCGCGAGCAGCGCGCGCGTAAGCGTCTCGCCGTCCCACATCGAGCGATGCCCGTGCTCGTAGAAGAGCGACTGCACCGCGAGCATCCCGGTCGGGCGTGAGCTCGCCCAGTCGGGGTCGGCCTTGCCGGCGTAGGAGTCGATGCAGAGGCCGGCGTCAGGAACGCCGATCCGCAGCACACCGCCGGGAGCCAGCACGCGGAGGCACTCGCGCGCCAGGAGATGGCCGTCGCGCAGGCTCAGGTGCTCGAGCATGTGCTCGTGGAAGATCGCGGCGACGGAGTCGTCGGGGAGGGGGATGCCGTGGCGGAGGTCCCAGACGATGTCGGCGGAGGTCGCGAACAGGTCGACGTTGACCCAACCGTCTTTGTGCACCCAGCCGCAGCCGAGGTGGAGCTTCGCCGTGCCGTCGGTCGGCACCTGCGCCCACTTGCGCTTCGACACGGGGCGGGCGGCCGTCGTCCCGGCACTGCGCAGCAGGGCGGGTGCCCATGCGGGCAGCAGGCGGACGAGGCGCCCCCCGGAGATCGGCGGCGGCGGAGGACCCGCCTCCCCTTGCTCGAGGTACGCGGCCAATTCAACTATGGCGGGATCGGATGACATGCGCGCCATCATATGGATCGCCGCAGCGACGAGCCCGCTCAGTTAATTTACACGTTTGTCGTATTTCAGATAAACGTCCACAGCGGCATAAACCGACGTAAATGACGTTGACGGAAGCGCAGCTTGAATAAGTAGGATTTCCTGAACATTCAACGCCGCGTCGAGTAATCGCCCCGGCCGATCGAGGGAGCCGGGATGGGGTCGAGTGTGTCGGCGCGCGTACGTGCGCTTGCGCTGGTAGTGGCGATTGGGGTGGCGGGGATCGCGGCATGGGCGTTGCTTGCGAGCCGCTCTGCGGCGCCGGCGGCGCGCGCGGCGGACGCGATCCCCTCGCCGCGCGTCGACCACTCGGCGCCGTACTCCGGCGGCGACGAGCTGGTCGGGTTGCGCACCGCGAGCTCGCGCACGTATCTGGCGCCGAACGGCATGCACATCGCCCGCGTCTTCCAGGGCCCGGTCAACTTCAAGGACAAGGACGGGCACTGGCGCGCGATCGACCCGCGCCTCGAGCGCGACGGCTCGACATGGGTCAATCGCGCGAACGGCTTCCGCATCGAGATCCCGCAGCGGCTCGCTTCCGGACCGGTGCGCGTCGAGCGCGGCGGTCGCTCGATCGCGATGCGACTCCGCGGCGACGACGTGCCTGCCGCGGTCGAGGGCGCTTCAGCCACGTTTGCCGGGGTCGCCGACGGCGTGACGGCGCGCTGGACCTCGCAGGCGCAGCAGCTCAAGGAGGACCTCGTGCTCGCCGACGCGAGCGCACCGTCCTCGTACACCTTCGACGTCTCGCTCAGCGGCGGGCTGGGGCTGCGCGAGGGGGCCGACGGCAGCGTGGAGGCCGTCGGCCCGAACGGCGGCGTGGCGTTCACGCTGGCTGCGCCGTTCGCGGTCGACGCGGCCGGCGTGCGTGCGCCGAAGGGCGCCGTGACGATGCGCGCGGAGCGCAGCGGCGGCGACTGGGTCGTGCGCGTCGCCATCGCGCCCGCGTGGCTGCGCGCTGACGATCGCGCGTTCCCGGTGACCGTGGACCCGACGGTCTACGCCTATCCCGTCGGCGACTGCACGATCGACGCGGAGCTGCCGACGACGACGAACTGCGGCTCGACCACGCTCACCGTCGGACACGAGAACGGCTCGGCGCTGCACGACCATCGTGCGCTGCTGTGGTTCGACGTCGCGAACGCCGTCCCGGCCGGTGCGGACGTCCTGTCGGCCACGCTGTGGGCGCGCGCGAGCGCAAAGTCCGGCACGAGCACCTCGCCGATCGAGGCCCATCGCGTCCTCCAGGACTGGTCGAACGCCGTGACGTGGAGCAAGTTCGACAGCACGACGAACTGGACGACGGCGGGCGGCGACTTCGCCGCCACCGCCGAGGACACCTCTGCTGCGCCGGTGGTCGGCGACTGGAGCGGCTGGAACCTCACCGACCTCGTGCGTCAGTGGCTCGACGGGACGGACCCCGACTACGGCGTCCTGCTCAAGGACACCGGGTCGAGCACGGTCAACGCGACGAGATTCGACTCGAACGAGGTTGTGGGCGGGACGACGCGGCCCGGAATCGAGATCTACTACTTCCCGCGGACCGGTCGGATGGACGACTACACGTTCGAGACGCAGTCGCTGTCCGATCGCCAGACGCTGTCGGTCAACCCGGCGGGCGGGAACATGCTGCTCAGCTCGCGCGATCTCGAGATCAGAGGCACCGGCATGGACCTCGCGCTCGAGCGCGCGTTCAACTCGGCCGACGACTGGACCGGCGCGCTCGGCTTCGGCAACCGCCTCTCGGTCGGCACGGACATCGCTCTGCTCGAGTGCGACAGCACCGAGTCGATGTGCCTCTACGGCCCCAGCGGGACGCACATGCGCTTCAAGAAGCTCGCGGACGGCAGCTTCGAGGCGCCTCCGGCGGCAAACGCGAGACTCGTCAGAAACAGAGACGACAGCTACACCATGACGTTCTTGCGCACGGGCATCGTCTACAGATTCTTCGCCAGTCAGTACACGTTCGTGACGGACATCACCGATCCGAACGGCAACACGCTGCACTTCGACTACAGCTCGAGTCGCCTGTCGCAGATCGTCGACACGCAAGGCCGCAGAATCGCAGTCACCCGCAACGGCGCGGGCGACATCACGCAGATCGAGGACCCGGCCGGCCGCCAGTGGAGATACGGCTACTCGGTCAGCGGCCGCAAGCTCACGTCGGCGACCGACCCTGACGGCAACGTCACCCAGTACCAGTTCAACAGAAGCGACAACATCGACCTCATCACCGACGCACGCAGAAACGAGATCCACATCGCGTACGACGGGTCCGACCGCGTGACGAGCGTGACGCGCACCGTCGACGGCGGCTCCAACGACGTCGTGACGTCGTTCGCCTACAGCAGCGCAAGCAGCCCCTGCGGAGCGAGAGGCGACGTCGGCAAGACGGTCGTCACGAACCCGCGCGGCAGAACGACGACCTACTGCTGGAACGCGCTCGGCGAGGTCACGAGCACGTTCGACACGCTCGGTCACGAGCAGACGCAGTCCTTCACGAGCAACCGCGACAAGGACACGGTCGTCAGCTACGCGAACACCTCCAATCCCGCGCAGACCGACTTCGACTACGACGCGAAGAACGAGCTGACGACGATGACCAGCCCGCGCGGGGAGCAGCAAGACCTCGCGTACTGGTCGGCCGCCAGCAACACGAGCGATCCGCTGCGCGACCATCGCGTGAAGAGCGTCACGGACGAGGTCGGACTCGACGAGTTCTACGACTACGACACGGCGGGCAACCTCGTCGCCGTCAAGGACGACGAGACCACGCCGCGCAACCAGGCCTCGTTGACCTACAACACCGACGGCACCGTCGCCTCGTTCACGGACGGCGAAGGACACAGAACGACGTACTCGTACGAGACGGATGGCGACCTGAGAGAGGTCACACCGCCGAGCGTCAGCTCGCCTGGCACGCTCGGCTCGACGCAGTTCACGCACGATGCCCTGAGTCGCGTGGCGACCGTCACCGACGGCCGCGGCGAGACCTTGACCTACACCTACGACGGCCTCGATCGCATCACGAGAGTCGCAGCCGAGGACGGCAGCTGGATCGCCTACACCTTCGACGGCAACGGCAACCCGCTGACGCGCGAGGACTCTGGCGGCTCCGTCACGAGATACACCTACGACAAGCTCAACCGGCAGACCGAGGAGGACCTGCCCGGCGCCGCCTACAACCAGTACAGCTACGACAAGGGTGGCAACGTCACGACCATCGTCGACCCGTCCGGGACCGTCACGTACGGCTACGACGACGTCGACCGCGTCACGTCCATCGTCTCGCCCGCTCCCGCCGGGGGCACGGACACCGTCTCTTATGCCTACACGGATCCGGATGCGAGAAGCGCCTTCACGACGCGCACGGCGACGCTCCCGGGCGGCGCTACGCAGCGCGTCGAGCGCGATCTGTCCGGCAAGATCACGGACATCCTCCTCAAGGACAGATCGGGCGCCGTGCTGCAGCAGCGCACATATAGCTATCTGAACGGCGCGACGCAGACCGAGCTTGTGCAGTCGGTGGTGGATCAGGCCGGCAACAGAACGACGTACACCTACGCCGACGGAACGGAGGACGTCGGCCGCCTGTTGAAGGCGCGCACGGTCGACAGATCGAGCAGCCTCGTCGTCGAGTACCGCTACGCCTACGACAAGAACGGAAACCGCGTCAGACGCGAGGTCGAGACCTCCAGAGGGACGACGACGGAGACGTACGCCTACAACGCGGCCAACCAGCTCTGCTGGCGCTACGTCGGCACGTCGAGCAACGACTGCGCGACACCGCCGTCTGGTGCGACGAGATTTGCCTACGACGCCACGGGCGACCAGCTGACCGGCGAGAACGCGCTCACGTGGGACCCGTACGGACGGCTCGCCAGCATCGACAGAACGAACCTCACGGGGCTTGCGGCGACGAACGACGTGCTGAGCGCGTTCGGCACCGAGAGCTACCAGTCGAACCGCTACGGCCTCAGCCGCCTCGACGACGGCACGACCGTCACGAGCGTCGTCCGCGACCCGGAGACACGCGCGCCGGTGAGCCAGACCACCGGCAGAACCAAGCGTTGGTACACCGGCGACCTGATCGGGTCGACGTTTGCCCTGACGGACGATACGAGCGCCCTCGCGCGCAGCTACAGCTACGACCCGGATGGCGGGGCGAGCACGACGGGGAGCGGCGTGGACGCCGCGCTGAAGTTCGCGGGCGGCCATGCGGTCGGCGGCAGCGGCCTGTATCACTTCGGCGCGCGCTACTACGATCCGCGCATCGCTCGCTGGACGTCGCGCGACCCGTTGCGGCTCGACGGCGACCTGCGACAGGCGAATCAGTACGCGTACTCCGCCGGCGATCCGGTCAACTTCAGCGACCAGGTGGGCACCTGCATCTTCAACTGGTGCCCCGACCCGATTCGATGGGCGGGGGACGCCGTCGTGTGGACCTGGGACACCGTCTGGAACAAGGGTCGAGCCGGGAAGTGCCTCGGCGGTGCCGTGTCATCGGTGGTGGGCCGACGGGCGATCTACCACGTCGGTGAGACGATCGCCAAGGCGTCCGCGAAGGCGGCGTTTCGCACGGCGGTGACCATGTCGCCGGCAGGCCGCTTCGGTACGGTTATGGGCGGGTGCCTCTTCGCTGTGTTCGGAATGTGATGACGTGACGAAATCGCGGGTCCTCTTCAAGCAATCCGTTCGCGACATCCCGCCGGTCATCGTCCTCGTTGCCGTCGGCTTGCTCGATGGTCTCGAGGGGGTGACCGGCTGGCTGGTGGCGTTGGGTGCGTATGGCGTCGCCCTGCTGATCTGGGCGTGGGTGGGACCCGTGGGCAGGAGCGTGCGCGCCCGCGAGCGCGAAGCGGGCGCTACGCCCGCCGATACAGCCCGAACAGCAGACCGCTGAGCAGGAAGGTCGCGCCGAAGTAGCCGACCTCGACGCGCAGCACCTCGCTGTCGACGATCGGCGCGAGCACCCACGCGACGAACAGCACCGCCGAGAGCAGCCACGCGCCGGCCGCAAGGCCGGCGCGGTTGCGCGCGAGCGCGGCCTGGTTGAGCGTGCCGGCGATCAGGTGGAAGCCCATCCCGACCGCCACGAGCGCCAGGCCGCCGCGCGCGTAGGTGAAGCCCTTGTCGCCCAGCACGGCGGTCATCACAGCCGGCCCGATCGCGAGCAGGCCGAGCGCGCACGCGCCGGAGAAGCCCGCGATCACAAGCATCGTCTTGCGCACCGCCTGGGCGAACGCATCCTCGCTGCCGCGCGCCGTCATCGCCGTCAGGTGGGGGAGGATCGAGGTCTGGATCGCCTGGAACAGCTGGAGCGGCGCGCGCACGATCATCAGCACGTTGAAGACGAAGCCGGCGAGCGCCGCGCCCGACTTGGCGTTGACGATCAGCACCGCCGCATTCATCAGCGTCTGCTCGGCGAGCATGATCCCGAACACGGCCATCGCGAACTGCGAGCCGCGGCCGATCGAGAGATCGGCGACCGCCTCCTCGATCTCCGCGTGCGCAGGTCCCTCGCCGGCCGCGTCGATCACGGGCGCTTCGCGCTCCGCCACCGAGGGGGGCCGCACCTGCGCGGTGACGTGCCCCAGCGCGAACGGCACGACCACGAGCGAGACGAACGGCGCCACCGCCATGCCGGTCGCGATCGCCGTCTGGCCTGAGGTGATGCCGAGCACGGCCGCCACCGCGAACAGCAGGCGCGAGGTCGACTCCAGGAACACGAGCCCGCCGTAGAGCCCGAAGCGCTCGTGCCCTGCCAGCCAGCCGCGCGCGAAGTAGCTGCCCGCGTAGGCGAGCACGCCGACGACGAGGATCCAGTAGAGGGCGCTCTGGCCGCCGAACAGGTGCTCCTCGATGCGCGGTCGCAGCGCCAGCGCGACGGCGAGGAACAGCAGCGCGAAGGCGAGCTGGATCAGGGCCGGCACGCGCAGCGGATGGCCGGCGAGGCCGCGCGCGCGGCGGTCGGCGATCGTGCGCGAGAGCAGCTGCTCGATCGGCCGGTAGATCACGCACAGGATCACGTACATGACCGACCACAGCAGGCTCACCTGGCCGTAGGCCGTGCTGCTGAGCTGGTGGCTGGCGAGCGCGAGATAGAGGAACGTGAAGACGCCGGTGGAGGCGATCCCGACGGTCAGGATGCGCGCACCGGCACCGTAGGAGCGAACCTCCTCGGTCCCCTCCGTCGCCGCGTCGCGAGCGGTCTCGGAGCTAGCCGCCGAGCCGGACAAGCAGCATCGTCCACGGGAAGGGCGAGCGCTTCTCGACGACCTCGCCGTGCTGCGCGAGCATCCGCACGAAAGAGCGCTTCGACCAGTGGTTGACGTGTCCGGGGGTGTTGCCGAGATCGGCGATGTACGCGCCGCGGGCCATGTTCAGCATGCGCCACAGCGGCTCGCGGGGGACGGAGACGAGCAGGTGGCGTCGTGCCACGCGCGCCATCTCCGCGACGGTGTGCTCGGGATCGGGCACGTGCTCCAGCACCTCGATCGCGCACGCCATGTCGAACTCGCCGTCGGCGAACGGCATGTACTCCGCCGCCAGCGTGCGGTATTCGAGGTTCGGCCGTTGGCGCGTGGCCCACTCGGCCTTCAGCTTCTCGTCGTCGAGGTCGATCCCGACGATGCGCCTCTCGCCCAGCTGCGTCGCCCACTGATGCGTGAGCACCCCCTCGCCGCAGCCGACGTCGAGCACGGATTCGGGCGCGGCCTGCGCGAACAGCTGCGCGAGCGTGCCCTCGAAGTTCGTCATCAGCCGCCGCACCACGGGGTTCGTCGAGCCGTACTTGTCGTACGTGTTTCCTGTGGGGACGGCTTCTGCGGCGGTGCTGCTCATACCTCGATCGTCTCCTGCTTTGGCTGCTCAGCATCGTGCCGAGACGCGCCGGGCTCGTAATGCGACGGCCCGATCCCCAGCGCCAGCTCGATCCGCCGCACGCGCTCGAACGTCCGCTGCGTCAGCGTGCGCTGCGCGGCCAGCAGATCGCCGATCACGCCCAGCGCACCGAGCAGCATTGCACCAATAAAGAGTACGGCACCGAGGATCAGCGACTGCACGTGCCCGGCGCCCTCGCCCCCGATCCACGCGACGAGGAAGCGTCCCCACACGATCAGGGCAGCGAGACCCATCAGGACCGCGCCACCCCAGAAGACCTTCAGCGGCTCGTACTGCGCGTAGATGCGAAAGATCGAGATCGCGTTGCGGCGCACATAGGCGCCCATCGAGGGGAACAGACGCGACTCGCGCGTCTTCGGGTTCGTGCGAATCGGGACGTGGTCCGTCGCGACCAGCAGCTTCCCGGCCTGGATGATCGTCTCCAGCGTGTAGGTGAATCTGGAGACCACCTGCATCTGCAGCGCGGCCTCGCGGTTGTACGCGCGGAAGCCGGACGTCGTGTCCGGCACGGTCGTCTCGGAGGCCTGGCGCACGACCCACGAGCCGAGCTTCTGCAGGCTCTTCTTCAGCGGCGAGAAGTGCGCGATCTGCTCGACCTGGCGGTCGCCGACGACCATGTCGGCCTCGCCCGCGAGGATCGGTGCGACGAGCTTCGGGATGTCGCGGCCGTCGTACTGGTTGTCGGCGTCGGTGTTGACGATCACGTCGGCGCCGAGCTTGAGGGCGGCATCGAGCCCTGCCTGGAAGCCGGCTGCGAGCCCCTTGTTGTTCGTCAGCTTGACGATGTGATCGACGCCGTTCGCGCGCGCAACCTCGATCGTGCGATCGCTGGAGCCGTCGTCGATGATCAGCCACTCCACGACGTCGAAGCCCGCCACCTCGCGGGGCAGGTCGGCAAGCGTCAGCGGGAGCGTCTGCTCCTCGTTGAAGCAGGGAATCTGGATGATCAGCTTCATGGCGTAGACTCGCGCCGCAGTATTCCATGCGCCGCCCCGACCGCACGACTCTCGCGCTGGCCGGCGTACTGCTCGGAGCGTTCGCGCTCCGGCTGTGGGGGATCCGGCACGGCTTGCCGTTCTCCTACAACATCGACGAGGAGAGACACTTCGTCCCGGTCGCCGTCCGCTTCTTCGCGGACGGGTTGAACCCCGGCTACTTCCTCAACCCGCCGGGATACACGGAGCTGCTGTATGCCATCTACGCGGTCTGGTTCCGCGGCGGCGACGCGGTCGCACGCGCCTACGCGACCGACCCGTCGGAGCTGCTGCTGATCGCGCGCGTGACGGTTGCGCTGCTCGGCGTAGTCGCGGTCTGGCTGCTGTACCTGGCGGGCGCACGCCTGCTCGACCGCGGCGTCGCGCTGCTGGCGGCGGCCCTTGGCGGGGTTGCGTTCCTGCCGGTCTTCTACGGGCATCTCGCGCTCAACGACGTACCCGCTATGGCGCCAGCGACGCTGGCGCTGCTCGGCGCGGCGCTCGTGCTGCGCGGCGGCGGCGCGAAGGCGGCGCTGCTCGGCGGCATCGGCGCGGGGCTCGCGGCCGGCACGAAGTACACGGCCGGGATCGCGCTGCTGCCGCTCCTGACGGCGATCGCAGTGAGCGCTCGCGGCCGGCGCGAGCCGCCTGCACGCACGCTGCTGCTTCCCGCGGCCGCCGCCTGCGGCGCCGCGCTGGCCGGCTTCCTCGTCGCGAACCCGTACGCACTGCTCGACTTCGACACGTTCCATGCGGGCGTCGCGAGACAGCACACGCTGGCGAGCGGCGAGGAGCTCGCAAAGCTCGGGCTCACGCAGTCCAACGGCATCGTCTACTACCTGTGGTCGCTGACGTGGGGGCTGGGCTGGATCCCGGTGCTCGCCGCGCTCGGCGGTGCGGTCCGGCTGCTGGTGCGCGACCGCATGCTCGCGCTCGTGCTGCTGCCGGCGCCGCTCCTCTACATCCTCTTCATGGGGCTGCAGGAGCGCTACTTCGGGCGCTGGCTGCTGCCCATCCTCCCGATCGTGATCCTGCTGGCCGCCTACGGCGGGATCACGTGCGCGCGTGCAGTCGCGGCGCGCGCCCCGCACCTTGCGATGCCGGCGGCGGCGCTCGTCGCCATCGCACTGCTCGCCCAAGGACTGATCCACTCCATCCACGTCGACCGCGTGCTCGCGCGGCCCGACACACGCAACAGCGCCCGCGCGTGGCTGCGCACGCACGTGCCGACCGGCACGCGGATCGTGATCGAGCCGGCGGTGCCGGCGCGGTGGCTCGCGACTGAAACGGCTCCCGCCCGTCCCCTCTGGCGCCTATGGGACACCGCGCGGGCGGACGTCGACGACTTCGGCAGAGCGCTGGGTGGGCGGGGACGGATTCGCACGCGCTTCGTGAAGGTCGACAAGTACGAGCGCACGCTGCGGCCCGCGCTGATCGACCGTTATCTCGCGCGGGGCTACTGCTGGGTCGTGACCGCTTCGCACCAGTTCGGCCGCGCATTCGCCCAGCCGGGCGAGGTCCCGCGGGCGATCGCCTACTACGCCGCGCTGAACCGCCGCAGCACGGTCGCCGCACGCTTCAGCCCCTATCGGGACGACGCCCGATCGCCTCGCTTCAACTTCGACTGGTCGTTCGACTGGTACCCGCTCGCCTACGCCCGTCCCGGCCCGTTGATCGTCGTGCACCGCCTGCGCGGCGGGTCCTGCGGCTGACCGCCCGCGTATCCTCCGTGAGGATGTCGCTGCGCACCGATACGGACCGCCTGCACCTCGCGCGTACGCTGGAGCTGGCGGAGCAGGGACGCGGGCGCGTGAGCCCGAACCCGCTCGTCGGTGCGCTGATCGCGCGCGAGGGCGACGTGCTGGGGGAGGGCTGGCACACCGCCTACGGCGAGCCGCACGCCGAGGTCGAGGCGCTCAGGGCGGCCGCGGGCAGGGACCTCTCCGACGCGACGCTCTACGTCTCGCTCGAGCCGTGCTGCCACGCCGGCAAGCAGCCGCCGTGCACCGACGCGATCGTCGCCTCCGGCATCCGGCGCGTCGTCGTCGCCTCGGACGATCCGACGGAGAAGGCGTCCGGCCGCGGTCTCGGGATCCTGCGCGACGAGGGGATCGGGGTCGAGGTCGCAGAGGGGGAGCTCGCCGCGCGCGCCCGGCTGCTCAACCAGCCGTTTCGCAAGCACGCCCGCAGCGGCCGGCCATGGATCCTGTTCAAGTCGGCGATGACACTCGACGGCAAGGTCGCCACGCGCGCGGGCGACTCGAAGTGGATCTCCAACGAGGAGAGCCGCCGTCGCGGGCATCAGTGGCGTGCTGAGTACGACGCGGTCGCGGTCGGCATCGGCACCGCGCTCGCCGACGACCCGCAGCTGACGTCGCGCATCGACGCCGTCGCGCGTCAGCCGCGCCGCATCGTCTTCGACGCGACCGCACGTCTGCCGCTCGACTCGCAGCTCGTCGCGGCCGCGCCCGAGATCCCGCTCACAGTCGTCGTCTCGCGCGCGGCGCCGCGTAGCGAGACCGACGCGCTGGAGACGCACGGAGCGGAGGTCATCGTCGCCACCGGGGAGAACGAGACCGCCCGCGTGCTCTCTGCGCTCGACCAGCTCGGCGCGGCCGGGATCAGCTCGATCCTGCTGGAGGGCGGCCCGAGGCTCGCGGGCGCCTTCTTCGACGCGGGCGAGATCGACGAGCTGCGGCTGTTCCTCGCCCCGCTGGTGCTTGGCGGCCGCACCGCGCGCGATCCGCTCGAGGGCGAGGGCGTCGAGACGATCGCGGAAGCGGTCCGCGCGCTCACGCTCGACTGCGAGCGCGTCGGCGACGACCTGCTGGTGTCGGCGCGCCTGAGGGAGTGGTGATGTTCACCGGGCTCGTGCAAGGCCTCGGGCAGATCGTCGCGATCGATCGATCGGACGAGGGCGCTCGTCTGACGATCTCGGCCGACTTCCCGCTCGGCGCCTCCGATGGCGACTCAATCGCAGTGAACGGGGTGTGCCTCACCGCTGTCGACCCGCTGAGCCACGTCTTCAGAGCCGACGTGATGAACGAGACGCTCCAGCGCTCGTCGCTCGGCGCCGTCGAGCAGGGGGACCGTGTCAACCTGGAGCTGCCGCTGCGCCCACACGACCGTCTCGGCGGCCACTTCGTCCAAGGTCACGTCGACGGGCTCGGCACCGTCGCGGACGTCGAGCCAGACGGCTTCGCGCGGCGCATCCGCATCACGGCGGCGCCCGATCTGCTGCGATATGTGGTGGAGAAAGGGTCGATCGCGATCGACGGCGTCAGCCTCACCGTCGCCGCGGTCGACGACGAGTCCCTGACCGTCTCCCTGATCCCTGAGACGCTGGACCGCACGAGCCTCGGCTCGGCGGTACCGGGAAGAACCGTCAACCTGGAGGTGGACGTGCTCGCCAAGTACGTCGAGAAGCTGGTGGCGCGATGAGCAGCCAGAGCACGCAGACGCCGTTCGCGACCGTCGAAGCGGCGATCGAGGACATCCGCCAGGGCAAGATGGTCGTCGTCTGCGATGACGAGGACCGCGAGAACGAGGGCGACCTCACGCTCGCCGCGCAGTTCGCGACGCCTGAGGCGATCAACTTCATGGCCAAGGAGGGGCGCGGGCTGATCTGCCTCGCCTTGACGCCCGACCGCTGCGACGAGCTCGGCCTCGACCTGATGGCGGCCAAGAACGAGTCGCCGTTCGAGACCGCCTTCACGGTCTCGATCGAGGCGCGCGAGGGCGTCACGACCGGCATCTCCGCGCACGACCGCGCGCACACGATCCAGGTCGCGATCGACCCCGGCTCGCGCCCGCGCGACGTCGTGCAGCCGGGCCACGTGTTCCCGCTGAAGGCCAAGCGCGGCGGCGTGCTGGAGCGCGTCGGCCAGACCGAGGCCGCTGTGGACCTCGCGCGCCTTGCGGGGCTCAACCCAGCCGGCGTGATCTGCGAGATCATGAACGACGACGGGACGATGGCGCGCGTCGACGACCTCGTCGGCTACTGCGCCCGGCACGACCTGAAGATGATCACGGTCGCCGACCTCGTCGCCTACCGGCGCCGGCACGACAAGCTCGTCGAGCGCGTCGTCTCGACCGGGCTGCCGACCGCGTTCGGCGACTTCGAGGTCGTCGGCTATCGCTCGCTCGTCGACGACAAGCACCACGTCGCGATGGTCAAGGGCGACGTCGCCGGCGCGGACGACGTGCTCGTGCGCGTGCACTCCGAGTGCCTCACCGGCGACGTCTTCCACTCGTTGCGCTGCGACTGCGGCGAGCAGCTCGAGTCGGCGCTCGCGATGATCGAGGAGGCGGGCCGCGGCGTGCTGCTCTACCTCGCCCAGGAGGGGCGCGGGATCGGCCTGCTGAACAAGCTGAAGGCGTACAAGCTGCAGGAGGAGGGGCTCGACACCGTCGACGCGAACCTCAAGCTCGGCCTGCCGGCCGATCTGCGCGACTACGGCATCGGCGCGCAGATCCTCGCCGACCTCGGACTGTCGTCGATCCGCATCCTCACGAACAACCCGAAGAAGATCATCGGCCTGGAGGGGTACGGACTGTCGGTCACCGGCCAGGTGCCGATCCAACCGACCCCGAACCCCCACAACGAGGCCTACCTGCGCGCCAAGCGCGACCGGATGGGGCACACGCTGCACCACCAGGGGCTGCCGCTCGACGAGGAGATGCTGCTCGACGAGCAGCGCAGCGATCGGGAGGCCGAGGATGCCTGAGCGCCGCTTCGCGCTCGTCGTCGGGCGCTTCTACGAGGAGCTGGCGCAGGCGCTGGTCGATGGCGCCCGCGAGCTGCTCGAGCCCCACGGCGAGGTCGACGTCTTCGACGTGCCCGGCGCGTTCGAGCTGCCGCTGGCGGCAAAGTACGCGGCTGAGTCCGGCCGCTACGCCGCGATCGTCGCGCTCGGCGCCGTGATCCGCGGCGAGACCGACCACTACGACTACGTCTGCGGCGAGGCCGCGCGCGGGCTCCAGCAGGTGCAGCTCGCGACGGGCGTTCCGGTCGGCTTCGGCGTCCTCACGGTCGACTCGATGGAGCAGGCGCTCGCGCGGGTGCGCGGCGGCGGCAAGCGCGACTCCGGCGCGCACGCGGCCGAGGCGGTGCTCGCGACGCTTGCGATCAAGGACGAGCTGAGCAGACGTCCCCGCGCCGCCGGCTTCGCCAGCTGACGCGCCGCTTCCCGGCGCGCGAATCGCCGGGTCTGCCAAGGACGCAGCCGGCGTGGCGTGCTTCGCACGTGAGCCGGCGAGGACGCCGGCAGGCACGGCGAGGCGCGCGACCGGGAGCGGTGCGTATACTGCGCGAGCCATGCCAAAGGTCTGCCACGTCTGCAACAAGGGACCTGCCTTCGGGCAGAGCCGTTCGCACTCGAGAGTCGCGACGAAGCGCCGCTTCGATCCGAATCTCCAGCGCGTGCGCGTCGACGTCGGCGGTGCGCCTCGGCGCGTGTACGTCTGCACGCGCTGCCTGAAGGCCGGCAAGGTCACGAAGGCGTAACGCTCGCCGCCGCCTGGAGCGGCCTCCCGTTCGTCGCCCCAAGGCGCTACGGTCTTCCGCGCCCCGTGTCCGATCCGAGCCTTCTCCGCTTCCGCGCCGCCGTCGAGGGCGCGCTCGCCCAGCTTGAGGCGCGCCGCGACGAGGTCAACGAGCTCAACGTCTTCCCGGTCGCCGACGGCGACACCGGCGACAACATGGCGCTCACGCTGCGCGCGGTGCTGCAGGAGCTCGACCGGCTCGCCGCCGCCGAGCAGGAGCGCACGCTCGACGAGATCGGCCGCGACGAGATCGTCAGATCCGTTGCCCGCGCGGCGCTGCTCGGCGCGCGCGGCAACAGCGGGGTCATCCTCTCGCAGCTGATCCGCGGCGCCGCCGAGGAGCTCGCGAGCCGCCCCGGCGACCTCGTCGATCCTGTCCTGATCGGCGCCGCGATGGCGCGCGCGGCCGAGCAGGCCTACGGTTCCGTGCGCGAGCCGGCGGAGGGGACGATCCTTACGGTCGTGCGCGAGATGGCGAGCCGCATCGCCAGCGAGCTGGCGCACATGGAGCAGACGCGGCTCGACCGCAGCGCGAGCGACCAGCAGCAGGATGCGCTGATCGCGGACGTGCTCGAGCGCGCGCTCGAGACCGGCCAGGAGTCGGTCGCGCGCGGGCCGGAGCTGCTGCCGGTGTTGCGCGAGGCCGGCGTCGTCGACGCGGGCGGCTACGGGCTCACCGTCCTGTTCGCGGGCGTGATCGCGGCGCTGCGCGGCTCCGAGCCGCCGGAGGTCGCGCACCACAGAGCCGCGCGGGTGACGCATCCCCAGCACGAGTCCTCGACCTTCCGCTACTGCGTGAACTTCGCCGTCACCGGCAGCGGCCTGAGCACGCGCGGATTCGTCGAGTCGCTCGAGCGGATCGGCGACTCGGTGCTCGTCGTCGGCGACGAGACGACGCTCAAGGTCCACGTCCACACCGACGACCCGGACGCGGCGACCGCGCTGTTCGACGGCGCCGGCACGCTCTCGCACCTCGACGTCGCCGACATGCACCAGCAGGTGCAGGCGCGCGACGCGAAGCTCGCCGCCAACGGCGCCGGGCCCGCGACGACCGGACTGCTCGCCATCGTCGCCGGGGACGGCATCCGTGAGATCTACGAGAGCTACGGCGCGCACGCGCTCGACGGCGGCCCGACCCTCAACCCCTCCACGCACGAGCTGCTGGCGGGCATCCACGCCGTCCCGGCCGAGGACGTGATCGTGCTGCCCAACTCGGCGAACGTCTTCATGGCCGCCGAGAGAGCAGCCGAGCTGTCCGAGAAGCGGGTCGAGATCGTGCGCTCGCGCTCCCAGCAGGCCGGCCTCGCCGCCGCCGTGGCGTTCGACCCCTCCCTCGATGCCGCGACCAACGCCGCCGCGCTCACCGACGCGCTGGAGCGCGTCCGCACCGGCGCCGTCGCTCCCGCCGCCCGCGCCGACGCGCAGGGACGCTTCCAGGAGGGCGAGGCCGTCGGCTTCGTAGGAGACGAGCTGGTCGCCTGGGGCAGACCCGAGGACACGCTGCGCTCCGTGCTCACCGCACTCGCCGACGAGGCGGAGCTCGTCACATGCCTCAGCGGCGACGGCGCTCCGCTCGACGCCGACGCCGTCGCAGCCCTCGCCGACGGCAGTGCCGCCGAGCTCGAGCTCGCCACCGGCGGCCAGCCGGCGTACTGGTGGCTGCTCTCCGCCGAGTGACGCGACCACTGCGGATCTGACCTCGCATAGCGAGGCAAAAGCCGCAGTGCTCGGCCCGACCGCCCCGCCGGGCACACTAGGGCGCCGATGGCGACTCCCTCGATGCCCCGGCAGTTCGCGTCCGCTGAGCCTTTCGAGCGCGCCCAGCTCGATGCGGCGCCGGTCCACCTCCCACGCCCAAGCCGCCTCGAACGCCCGCTCCCCGCCGGCGACCTCGGCCCCAGAGCCGGCAGAGCGCTCGAGACGCTCGGCCTGCACACCGTCGGGGACCTGCTCGAGCACCTGCCGCGCGCGCGCGGGGAGGCACGCACCGTCGCGACGCTCCAGCGCGGGGAGACGGCCACGCTGCTCGTCGAGGTGCGCAGAATCGACACCCGCTCGGTCCGCCGCCGCGGCATGAAGCCCCGCGTCGAGGCGACCGTCGCCGACCACTCCGGCTCGATCCGCGTCTCGTTCTTCAACCAGCCGTGGCTCGTGCAGCGCTACCCGCCCGGCACGCGGCTGCTGCTCACCGTCCGAACCGACACGCGGGGCCGCGTGTCGGTGACCGCGCACGCGCCGACGGAGCTGCAGGCGGCCGCCGAGGCACAGATCGCGCAGTATCCGGCGAGCGAGGGGATCGACTCGACGCGGATCCTCGCGCTGATGCGCGAGCACCGGGCCGCAATCGCCGACACGCTGGAGCCGTTGCCCGCCCGCGTCCGCACGGTCGAGCGGCTGCCCGACCGCCCGGCGGCGCTCGCGGCGCTGCACTTCCCGGGCAGCGAGGGGGAGGCGGAGGGCGGCCGGCGCCGCCTGGCCTTCGACGAGCTGCTGCTGACGCAGCTGGCGCTGTTGCGCCGCCGCGCGCGGCGGGAGCGCGCGGCGCGCGCCCCCGTCCTCGACGCCGACCGAACCCTCACCAGACGCTGGCTCGACAGCGGGCTGCCGTTCCCGCTCACCGACGACCAGGCGAACGCCATGGAGGACATCGACCGCGACCTCGCTCGACGGCATCCGATGCAGCGCCTGCTGATGGGCGAGGTCGGCTCCGGCAAGACCGTGGTCGCGCTGTTCGCGCTGCTGCGAGCGGTCGAGCAGGGCTGGCAGGGCGCGCTGATGGCGCCGACCGAGACGCTCGCCGAGCAGCATTTCGCGACGATCCAGACGCTGATGCCGGGGGAGGCGGTGCCGGCCGCGCTGCTGACCGGCTCCACCACCGCCAGCCGTCGCAGCGATGTGCTCGGCAAGCTCGCGTCCGGTGAGCTGAGCCTCGTCGTCGGCACGCACGCGCTGATCGAGCCGGACGTCGCGTTCGCCCGTCTCGGCGTCGCGGTCGTCGACGAGCAGCACCGCTTCGGCGTGCGCCAGCGCGCGGCGCTCGACGCGAAGGGCAAGGACGACTTGAGCCCGCACGTCCTGCACATGACCGCCACGCCGATCCCGCGCACGCTCGCGCTCGTGCAGTACGGCGACCTCGACGACACGGTCCTCAAGCAGCTCCCGCGCGGGCGCAGACCGATCGAGACGTTCGTCGCGAGCGGCGAACGCGAGCGCGCGCGGGCCTACGAGCGCATCCGTGAGGAGCTGGGCGCCGGCCGGCAGGCGTTCGTCGTGTGCCCGCTCGTGGAGGAGTCGGAGGCACTGCAGGCGAAGGCCGCGCGCGCCGAGTTCGAGCGCCTGCGCGACACCGAGTTCAAGGACTTCCGCGTGGTCTTGATGCACGGCCAGCTGCGTCCGCGCGAGAAGCAGGAGGCGATGGCCGCGTTCGCCGCCGGCGGCGCCGACGTGCTTGTGGCCACGTCGGTGATCGAGGTTGGGATCGACGTCCCGAACGCGACCGTGATGCTCGTCGAGGACGCGGAGCGCTACGGCATCAGCCAGCTGCACCAGCTGCGCGGGCGGATCGGCCGCGGTGAGCACCCCTCGCTGTGCCTGCTGTTCGGGGCCAAGGACTCAGCCCGCCTGAAGGCGCTCGCCGCGCACCGCGACGGCTTCGAGCTCGCCCACATCGATCTCAGACTGCGCAAGGAGGGGGAGCTGATCGGCGGCGTGCGCCAGCACGGGCTCGCGCAGTTCAAGATCGCCCAGCTGCCCGACGACGAGCTGCTGCTCGAGCGCGCCCGCGCCCGCGCGACCGCGATCCTCGACGCCGACCCCGGGTTGGAGCAGCCCGAGCATGCACTGCTTGCGCAAGCACTCGCCGCCGCCTACGGCCCTGAGGCGCTGACGAGCGTCGCCGCATGAGGATCGTCGCCGGACGCTACGGCGGCCGCCGGCTGACCGCGCCGCCCGGCAGCGCGACGCGTCCCACGAGCGACCGCGTGCGCGAGGCGCTCTTCCAGCGGCTCGGTCCGCTCGACGACCTCACCGTGCTCGACCTGTTCGCCGGCTCCGGCGCGCTCGCGTTCGAGGCACTCTCGCGGGGCGCGGGCCACGCCACGCTCGTCGACACGGCGCCCGCGGCGATCAAGGCGATCCGCGCGAACGCCGACGCATTGAACCTCGCCGAGGACGCGGTCGCCATACGCCGCCAGGACGCGCGCGCGTTCGTCCGCGGCGCACGGGCAGCGCGTCACGAATACGATCTCGTGCTGCTCGACCCTCCATACCGACTCGCACTCGAACTGGGACGCGAGCTCTCGCCGCTCATCGCCGCGGTCCTTGCACCCGGCGGGCGGGTCGTGAGCGAGAGCGACCGCCGCGCTCCGCTCGACCTCGAACCGGACCTTCCGCTGACCGACGAACGCCGCTACGGCGACACTGTGATCCGAATCCATGAGCGAACTCAGTAACCGCATCGCCGTTTGTCCCGGCTCCTACGACCCGATCACGAACGGGCATCTCGACGTGATCGGCCGCGCCTCGAAGCTGTTCGAGGAGGTTGTCGTGGCGGTCGTGAACCTGCCTGTGCGCAAGGGCAGAACGCTGTTCTCGACCGAGGAGCGCATCAGCTTCGTCGAGAGAGCCACGGCGCACATGGGCAACGTGCGCGCCGAGCCGTTCAGCAACCTCGTCGTCGAGTTCGCCGATAGCGTGGGGGCGAAGGCGATCGTCAAGGGCCTGCGTGCGATCTCGGACTTCGAGTACGAGCTGGAGATGCACCAGCTCAACCGCCGCGAGGCGCCGGAGATCGAGTCCGTCTACCTGATGGCCTCCTCGCAGTACAGCTTCCTGCGCTCCAGCGGCGTCAAGGAGCTGGCCACGTTCGGCGGGAACATCGACGATCTCGTGCCAGACTATGTGGCTTCCCGGTTGAAGGAAGAGCTCGGCCGCTGACGAAACAGAGGTTCCGATGGACGTCCTGGTTCTGATCGACAAGCTGGACGACCTCGTCCACAACGCCAAGCCCGTCCCCCTGACGGACCAGGTGCGCGTGGACAAGGAGGAGATCTACGACATCCTCGACCAGATGCGCGCGACGATCCCCGAGGAGATCAAGCAGGCGCGCTGGATCGTCAAGGAGCGTCAGGAGATGCTCGCCGAGGCCAAGCGCGAGGCGGAGCGGATCGTCAGAGAGGCGCGTGAGCGCCAGGAGCGCCTGATCTCCGAGGAGGAGGTCACCAAGCAGGCCGAACGCGGCGCCGAGGACATCATCGAGGACGCGCGCGCCCGTGAGCGCGAGATCCGGCTCGGCGCGGAGGACTACGCCGACGAGATCCTCAACACGCTTGAGGTCAATCTGTCGAAGTTCATTGCTGCGGTCCAGCGGGGCCGTGAGCGGTTGCAGGGCAAGGAAGAGACCGCCGACGTCGGCTGAGCCTCGGGGCTGAGCCCCGGCGCTGCTGCGGGCGGGTCCTGACCGCTCCGGGTGCGCGCACACCGCCCTCCGGGCGGCGCACGTGCATCCTCACGGCCACCCGCCCGATCGGCCGTCCCGTCACTCGCTGCAAGCGCGCTTGCATGCCGTCTGACGGTCGCGCGACCCTCGTCGCGTGATTCTCGTTGCCCTCCTGCTCGGCATCGGGCTCGGCGCTGGGCTTGCGCTGCTCGCCGCACGCCGCCGCCCGTCTGCACCGGCGCATGACCCCGTTCACGACGCGCTCGCTCGAATGGACGCCAAGCTGAGCGCGATCGAGCGCGAGCGGGCGCACGCGCGCGGCGCGCTCGACGAGCAGCTGCGCGCGCTTGGGGGCCAGACGCGTGCGCTTACGGCGGCGCTGCGCCAGCCGCATACACGGGGGCGGTGGGGGGAGCTGCAGCTGAGACGCGTCGTCGAGCTGGCGGGGATGACGGCGCACTGTGACTTCGTCGAGCAGGCGTCGGTCCGGGTCGATGATGGCGGGCTACTGCGGCCGGACGTGGTCGTGCAGCTGCCGGGCGGCCGGCAGGTGATCGTGGATGCGAAGGCGCCGCTGCATGCGTTCCTCGATGCCTCCGAGGCGGAGGACGAGACGACGCGCACGGCGGCGCTCGCGGCGCATGCGCGGCTGCTGCGCGAGCATCTGCGGCGGCTGTCGGCGAAGGCCTACTGGGATCAGTTCCCGACGGCGCCCGACTTCGTCGTCCTGTTCCTGCCCGGAGAGCACTTCTGGAACGCCGCGCTCGAGGCCGAGCCGTCGCTGCTGGAGGAGGGGGCGCGCCAGAGCGTGCTCGTCGCGACGCCGACGACGCTGATCGCGCTGCTGCGAGCGGTCGCCTACGGCTGGCAGCAGGAGCGCGTGGCGGACGACGCGCGCGCCGTCGCCGAGCTCGGCCGCGACCTGCACCGCCGCCTGGAGACGTTCGCCGAGCATCTGCAACGGGTCGGGAGAGGCCTGCAGACGGCGGCGCGCGCGTACGACGGCGCGGTCGGTTCGTTCGAGCATCGCGTGCTGCCGGGCGTGCGTCGGCTCGCCGAGCACGGTGTCGTGTCGGCCGATCGCGAGCTGCCGGCGCTGGAGCGCGTCGATCCGGCCGTGCGGCAACTCGATCTGCCGACTGCGCCGATCTCGTAGGGTTCGAGCGCTCGTCCAGCGCCGTCCTCGGGATCGACCATCCACGCCTCGAACGACCTCCCGCCGACCCGTCTCGGCAGTGTGCTGGCCGACGCCGGCGGCCTGCGCGCACCGCGCGAGCGCGCGGCGCAGATCCGCGCCGAGCTGCTCGACGCGCTCGCCGCGGGGGCGGAGGAGCTGGCGCTGCCGCGCTCCGGCTACGACACGCCGGTCCCCGTGGGCGTTGCCGCGTTCGGTGAGGCGCTGCTCGCGATCGCGCCGGTCGACCCCGCGCTGCGCGTCGACCCCAACGCCGCCAACGACCGCGCCTGGACGCTCGCCGCGGTGCTCGTCGGCGCGCTCGTCGAAGGCGCGGCGGCGATGGCCGCCGGCGCGCCGCAGGACCTTCAGCTCCACGCCGGCGAATGGGAGGGCTGGCTGACGCTCGCGTTCCCGGTCAACGCCGAAGAGGCGCTCGTGGCGGTCGAGCTGGCGGTCGAGGCGTTCGAGGAGGCGGTCGTCGACGTCGATCGCCTCAAAGCGCGGGCGTACGCGATCCCGACGACCGCGCTCGGCGACGTGCCCGATCTGAAGCTGCCGATCGGCGAGCTGCACCCGCTGCGGATCGCGGAGGCGGTTGCGCGCTTCGGCGGGCGTCCGTCCGAGGCCGCCTCAGTCGCCGAGCACGACGAGGCGGTGCTCGCGGTGCTCGACCCGACGCCGGAGGTCACCCGCCCGCACGAGGAGGCCGATCCGTCGCTGCGCGTCGCGCGGCGCATGCTGCAGCGGTTGATGGGGATGGGGAAGTGGGGCGGCTACCACACGGAGATCGCCCATCTCGCGCGTGGCTTCGCCGGGCACGACCGCGCGCTGGCGCTCGCGATCGGCGAGCGTCTCGTGAACGCCGGCCTGCTGGTCGAGAAGACGAGCGTTCATCAGCGGCATGTGCGGCTGAACCCGCGGCGCGTGGCGGAGATCCACGGTCTCGTCGACCGCGGCGAGCTTCCGCCGGGGCTCGAGCTTCCAGAGCCGTGAGGATTGGGCCGCCGCCGTAACGGTGACTGGCACGTCACCGTTCGCGTTCGTGCTGGAATACCGCCCTCATGCCCGGAGTCCACACCAAGGTCCTGCACCACGCCCGCGTCGCAAAGACGCTGCTCGACGCCGGCCTCGTCGAGCCGATCCGCCCCGACCGCCTGGCGCTCGCCGGCCGCGCGCTGCTGCGCTGGGGGACCAGCTCCGGCGGCGCGATCGCCGTCGCTGCCGCGAGAGCCCCGCAGCAGCCGGCGGTGATCGACGAGCTCGGCACGCTCAGCTACGGCGAGCTGCATCGCCGCGCGAACGCGCTCGCAAGCTCGTTCGCAGCCCAGGGCGTGCGCCCGGGCGACGGCATCGCGATCATGTGCCGCAACCACCGCGGCTTCATGGACGCAACCGTTGCCGCCTCGCGCCTCGGCGCCCACGCGCTCTACCTCAACACGATGTTCGCCGCGCCCCAGCTCGCAGACGTCGTGGCGCGCGAGGGCGCGAGAGCGATCGTCTACGACGAGGAGTTCGCCGCGCTGCTGAGCGAGGTGAGAGGGATCGACCGGCGCTTCGTCGCCTGGCACGACGGCGAGTCCGCCGCCGGCGATCCGCTGTTGGAGGACCTGATCGCCGTCGGCGACTCCGCCGGCGTCGCGCCGCCCGAGGAGCCCGGGCGCGTCGTGATCCTCACCTCCGGGACGACCGGCACGCCAAAGGGCGCCCGGCGCAGCCATGCGGGTCTCTCCTCGGCGGCCGCGCTGCTGTCCAAGATCCCCTACAGAGCGCGCGGGACGACGATGATCGCGGCGCCGCTGTTCCACTCGTGGGGGCTTGCGAACTACACGCTCGGTGTCCCGCTGAGCTCGACGTTCGTGCTGCGCCGGCGCTTCGACCCGGAGGGCACGCTGCGCGCGATCGCGCGTCACCGCGCGACGGCGCTCGTGGTCGTGCCGGTGATGCTGCAGCGGATCCTCGAGCTGCCGCAGGAGACGCTCGACCGCTACGACACCTCGTCGCTTCGCATCATCGCCGTGAGCGGCTCGGCGCTGCCGGGGCCGCTCGCCACGCGCGTGATGGACCAGTTCGGCGACGTGCTCTACAACCTCTACGGCTCGACCGAGGTCGCGTGGGCGACGATCGCCACGCCGGAGGACCTGCGCGCGGCGCCCGGCTGCGCCGGCAGACCGCCGCTCGGCACGATCGTGAAGCTGTTCGACGAGGACGATCGCGAGGTCGCCCTCGGCCAGACCGGCCGCATCTTCGTCGCGAGCGGCTTCCCGTTCGAGGGCTACACGGGCGGCGACACGAAGGCGACGATCGGCGAGCTGATGTCCTCCGGCGACGTCGGCCACTTCGATCCCGCCGGCCGGCTGTTCATCGACGGCCGCGACGACGACATGATCGTCTCGGGCGGCGAGAACGTCTTCCCCGCCGAGATCGAGGACCTCCTCGCCAGCCATCCGGCCGTCCGCGAGGTCGCGGTCGTCGGGGTCGACGACGAGGACTGGGGCCAGCGCCTGAAGGCCGTCGTCGTGCTGCAGGAGGGCGAGAGCGCCGACGAGGACGAGCTCAAGGACTACGTCAAGCGCAACCTCGCCTCGTTCAAGGTCCCGCGCGAGATCGTGTTCGTCGACGCGCTGCCGCGCAACGCCACCGGGAAGGTGTTGAAGCGCGACCTCGTCTGAGGTCGCGCGCTCGCTACATTGCGAGGCATGCCGCCTCGCGCCGACACGTACGATCTCGCCCCCCTTCGGCTGACCGCCGGCGAGGGCCGCTCGATCGAGCTGGCACAGGCGGTCGAGCCGTTCGAGCTGGGCGGGCAGACGTACGCGGTGACGCCGTCTCCGGTGCCGCTGCGGCTCGACGTCTCGCGTACGACGCACCAGGGCTGGGCGCTGCGGCTGCGCTTCGAGGTGACGCTGGAGGGTCCGTGCATGCGCTGCCTGGAGCCCGCCGCGCCGCGCTTCGCGGTCGACGCGCGCGAGTTCGACCAGCCCGGCGGCGGGGAGGAGCTGGAGAGCCCGTACGTGACCGACCAGGAGATCGACCTCGCCGCCTGGACCCGCGACGCGCTCGCACTCGCGCTGCCGGCGCAGCTGCTGTGCCGAGAGGAGTGCGCCGGCCTGTGCGCGGTCTGCGGTGAGAACCTCAACGAAGCCGGACCGGAGCACCAGCACGAGGCGGAACCGGATCCGCGCTGGGCGAAGCTGCGCGAGCTGGAGCTGTAGCCGCTCCTGCGCAGCGGCTCCGCAGGCCGCCTGCTAGCCTGCACGATCTCATGGCCGTCCCGAAGCAGAAGCAATCTCACGCGCGCACGAACAAGCGCCGCTCACAGCACAAGATCACGGCGCCCTCGATCCACGCGTGCCCGCAGTGCCACAGCCCGCGCATGCCGCACCGCGTCTGCCCGACGTGCGGCACGTACGCGGGGCGTGACGTGGTCGCCGGCTCCGGCGCCGACGTCTAGACCCGAACGCGCCGCCATCGTGCCGCCGATCACGGTCGCCGTGGACGCGAACGGCGCGGACCTCGGTCCTGCCGAGGTCGCGGCCGGCGCCGCGCTCGCCGCCGAGCAGGGCGTACGCGTGCTGTTGTTCGGCCCCAAGGGCGCGATCGGCCCGACGCCGGGCGGCGTCGAGGTCGTCGACGCGCCGGTGTCGATCGCGAAGGCGCCCGACCCGGCGCTTGCGGTCCGCTCGACGCCCGATGCCTCGATCGTCCTGGCATCGAAGGCCGTTGCCGAGGGTCGCGCCGACGCGCTCGTCTCCGGCGGCTCGACCGGCGCTGCGCTGGCCGCAGGCCTCTTCCACGTCAAGCGCGCGCGCGGCATTCACCGCCCGGCGCTCGCGATCGCAATGCCGGTTCCGGGCGCGCCGGTGCTGCTGCTCGACGTCGGTGCGAGCGTGGAAGTCCGCCCCGAGCACCTCGTGCAGTTCGCCTACATGGGCGCGGCGTTCGCGCAGGCGGTGCTCGGCGTCGAGCACCCGCGCGTGGCGCTGCTGTCAAACGGCGAGGAGCCAGGGCGCGGCACCCCGGACGTGATCGCCGCGCATCGGCGCCTGGCAGAAGCAGCCGTCGGCGGCCGCCTGAGCTTCGTCGGCAACGTCGAGGGCACGCAGATCACCGAGGGCGTCGCCGACGTCGTCGTGATGGACGGCTTTACCGGCAACATCGCGCTCAAGCTGATGGAGGGCGTCTCGAGCAAGCTGATGCGCACGATCCGCGACGTCGCGATGGCGAGCCCGCGCGGGCGCCTCGGCGGCCTGCTGCTGCGCGGTCCGCTGCGCGGGCTGCGCGACGACATCGACCCCGAGCTGGCCGGCGGCGCGTACATGCTGGGACTGCGCCGCACTGGGGTCGTCGCGCACGGGCGCTTCACCCGGACCGGCTTCGCGCGCGCGATCGACGTCGCCGCGCGCGGGGTGCGCGAGGACGTCGTCGGCCGCACGCTCACGGCGCTGGAGGCGGCGGGAGCACTGCGGCAGGCCCCGTCGTCCGAGCCGGCGGCTAGCGTCCAGTCGCAATGACCCGCGAGCAGGTCCTCGAACGCGTGCGCGCGCATCTCGCCGACGAGTTGGCGATCGACCCTGAGCAGATCGGCGAGTCGACCCGCTTTCGCGAGGATCTCGAGGCCGACTCGCTCGACCTCTACACGCTCGTGCAGGAGCTTGAGGACCAGTACGGGATCCGCATCTCCGACGAGCAGGCGGCGAAGATCCTCACGGTCGGTCAGGCGGTCGACTTCGTGCTCGAGACCGCCGTGGCGACCGCCGACCACGAGCCGAGGCCCTGACCGCTGAGCCGACTCGCCGACCTGCTCGACCGACTGCCGGACGATCTCGCCCGGCAGATGGTCACGCACGCGTCGTGGACCGAGCGCCGCTCGGACTCCTACGAACGGCTTGCGTTCCTCGGCGACAGCGTGCTGTCGCTGGCGGTCACGACGCATCTGTACCCGCGGCTGGAAGCGGAGCGCTTCGGTGCCGGGCGGCTCACGAAGATCCGCGCGCAGGCGGTCTCTGGCCGCTCCTGCATGGCGGTCGCGGAGCGGATCGGGATGCCGGAGCGGCTGCGCGCTGCGGCGCCGGAGGCGACGGGACAGAACGCGGACGCGCTTGTGCGCACCGAGCGGGTGCTGGCGTCGGTGATCGAGGCGGTGATCGGTGCGTGCTACCTGGCGTTCGGGTACGAGGACACCGCCGCCGCCGTGGTGGAGGCCTTCACGCCGGAGATCGAGGAGGCGCTGGAGCATCCGGTCGACTTCAAGTCGGCGTTGCAGGAGCGACTTGCGCGTCGGGGCGAGCTGGTCGCGTATGCGGTGGCGGCCGAGGAGGGGCCGCCGCACGACCGCATCTTCACCGTCGAGGCGACGGTCGGCGGCGTCGAGGTCGGGCAGGGGCAGGGACGTTCGAAGAAGGACGCCGAGCAGGAAGCTGCTCGTGTCGCATTGGAGGCTATGGGAGAGTGATGGTCCCCCGATGCATCTGAAGTCCCTCACCCTCAAGGGCTTCAAGTCCTTCCCCGACCGCACGAAGCTCGCCTTCGGGTCGGGCGTCAGCGTGATCGTCGGCCCGAACGGATCGGGCAAGTCGAACGTCACCGACGCGGTCCTGTGGGCGCTCGGCGAGCAATCGCCGCTGGCGGTGCGCGGCCAGACGATGCAGGACGTGATCTTCGGCGGCGGCCACGGCCGCAAGGCCAGCCAGGAGGCGGAGGTCGAGCTGGTGCTCGACAACTCCGACGGCACGCTCGGGCTCGACTTCTCCGAGGTCTCGATCCTGCGCCGGCTCGATCGCTCCGGCGACGGCGAGTACCGCCTCAACGGCGCGCGCTGCCGGCTCGTCGACGTGCTCGAGCTGCTGTCCGACACGGGCCTCGGCAAGGAGGCGCACTCGGTCGTCTCGCAGGGGCGCGTGGAGGCGATCGTCACCTCCAAGCCGCGCGACCGCCGCCTGCTGATTGAGGAGGCCGCCGGCCTCGGCAAGCACCGCAAACGCCGCCGCCGTGCTCAGCTGAAGCTCGCGCGCACGCAGGACAACCTCGACCGCGCGCTCGATGTCGAGCGCGAGGCGCGCTCGCGCCTGCGGCCGCTCAAGCGTCAGGCGGAAGCGGCCGAGCTGCACGCGCGCTTGGAGCGCCAGTCGCTGGAGGCGCGCTGGGAGCTGGGCCGCGACGTGCTGCGCGCAAGCCGGCTGGAGCTGGAGCAGGCCGAGGCGGCCGCGCGCGCCGCGCGCGAGCGCAGCGCCGAGGCCGAGCAGGCGCTGGCCGCCGTCGGCAGACGCCGCGAGGCGGCCGAGGAGGCGCTGGCAGCCCGCAGCGAGCAGCGCGAGACGCTGTCCGAGCGCGCCTACCGCGCCCGCTCCGCCGGCGAGCGCGTCGGCATGCGGCTGGAGGCCGCACGCGCGACCGTCAGCTCGCTCGGCGAGCGGATCGTGCGCCACGAGGCCGAGCTGGACGCGCTGCGCGATCAGGCTGCGGCTGATGTGCCCGATGCCGAGGCGGCCGAGCGCGTCGCCGCGCTGGAAGCCGAGCTGGTCGCGTTGGAGCAGGACCGTCAGGCTGCGCTGGAGCGGGAGCTGGCGGAGCTGGAGCAGCGGCGCGCTGCCGCGGCCGCCGAGGCGCAGCGGCTCCAGGCTGACGTGGAAGCCGCACGCGCTGAGGTCGCGAAGGCGGAGGAGGCCGCGGAGGCCGCGCGCACCAGCCGCCGCGAGGCCGAGCGCGCCGTCGAGGTCGCCCGCCGCGAGGCCGCGCGCGTCGGAGGTGAGCTGGCGGCCGCAAACCACTTCCTGCGCGCGCATGCCGGTGCCCCGGGCGGTGCGCCCGCCCTCGCCGACGCGCTCGACGTCGACGGCGGCTACGAGCTCGCGCTCGCCGCCGCGCTCGATGGGCGCCTGCGTGCCGCGGTCGTCGCCGACCGCAGATCGGGCGCCGAGCTGCTGGAGCGCGCCGGGCGTGATGGTGGTGCGGCGCTCGTCGCAGGCGGCGCCACGCAGGCCCCGACGGCCTCGAAGCCGCCGACGCCCGACGCCGAGCGGTTGCTCGACCACGTGCGCGGTCCGGTCGACACGCTCGCGCTCGCGTCCGCGCTGCTCGCCGACACGTGGGTCGTCGGCGACGTCGCCGACGTGCGCGAGGGCTTCGCCGGCACGGCCGTCACGCGCGAAGGGCGCGTGTGGATCGGCGCGTGGGGCGAGCTGCGCCAGGTTCCAGCCGGCGGTGAGGAGCGCGTGCTGGCCGAGCGCAACCGCCGCGATGGGCTCGTGAAGGAGAGCGAGGCGGCCGCGCGCGCCGAGCACGAGGCTGTCCAGGCGCTCGAAGCGCTCGCCGCCGGGGTCTCGACTGCCGACGCCGCGCGCGACGAGGCCGAGACGGCGATGCGCACGGCAGTGCGTGCGCATGACGAGGCCTCCGAGCAGGAGGCGCGCGTCGCGCGCCTGATCAAGCAGCGCCGCTCCGCTGACGACGAAGGTCCGGGCGCCGTCCGCAGAGCGCAGATCGAGGCCGAGCTGACGGCCGAGCGCCGCCTCGCCGAGCGCGCCGAGCGCGACCGCGCCGAGCGGACCGCCCGCATCGCGCGCGCCGAGCAGCGGATGTCGCGCGAGCGCGCACTCGTGCCGCAGGCGGAGCGCCTCGTCGAGGTGCTCGCTGAGGCCGCGAGCGCGATCGCCGCACGCGTGGAGGTGTTCGACGCCGAGCTGGCTGCCCACCGACAGGCGGGTGAGCACGTCGCCGTCGAGTTGCGCGCATGCGCCCGCGAGGAGGCCGAGTTGCAAGGGCGCCTGAAGCGCGACGGCGAGGCCGTCACGGGCGCCGAGGTGCGCGCCCAGCAGGCGCGCGACCGCATGGCAGAGGCGGACGCGGAGCTGAAGGCGCTTGCGGAGCCGCTCGGCCTGGAACCGGAGCCCGCCGCCGAAGCACTGCCCGAGGAGGAGCGCGCCCAGCTCGCCGACCGCATCGCGCGCCTCCAGCGCCGCCGCGAGCAGCTCGGGCCGGTCAACCCGCTCGCGAAGGACGAGTACGACGAGGCCGTCGCGCACGTCGAGGAGCTCGAGCGCCAGCGCGCCGACCTCGAAGCCGCGCTGCGCGAGCTCAACACGCTCATCAAGGACACGGACCGCCAGATCCGCGAGACGTTCGAGGAGACGTTCAACGCCGCCGCGAAGAACTTCGAGGAGCTGGCCGAGCAGCTGTTCCCGGGCGGCCGCGGGCGGCTGCGGCTCGTGCGCGAGGACGCCGGTCCGCGCCCGGTGCTCGGCGGCGAGAGACTCGACGCCGATCCCGACGCGGCGGCGAACGCGGAGGACGCCGACGCCGCGGCCGACGCAGAGGAGCAGGAGGAGGACGACCTGCTCGGCGTCGAGATCGAGATCACGCCAGCCGGCAAGGCGATGAAGCGCCTCTCGCTGCTCTCAGGCGGCGAGAAGTCGATGACCGCGCTCGCGTTCCTGTTCTCGGTGTTCCTCGCGCGGCCGTGCCCGTTCTACATCCTCGACGAGGTCGAGGCCGCGCTCGACGATCTCAACATCGACCGCTTCCTGAGACTCCTGCGCACCTACGCCCAGCGCGCGCAGTTCATCGTCGTCACCCACCAGAAGCGCACGATGGAGGCGGCCGACAGCCTCTACGGCGTCTCGATGGGCGGCGACGGCATCTCGAAGGTCATCTCGCGCAAGCTGCCTCCCGCGCAGCCGCTCGAAGCGCCGGCGGCCGAAGTCGCCTGAGTCGCAGCCGGCCCGCTCTGGCGCTTTGGGTTCTAGAGTCCGGAGCGATGAGCACTCTCACGCCCTCGGGGCCGTACGCGGCCCCGCTCAAGGTCTGTCCCCACTGCTCGACGATCAGTCAGACGGACATGCAGCGGTGTCCGAGCTGCAACCGCAGCTATCGCCGCCGGACGCGCATGCTGCACGCGCTGCTGTGGCTGATCTGGCTTTGGATCGGGTTCGGGGTACTTGCGTGGCTGGCCGTCGGGCTCGCCCTGCGCTGATCACGCCTTCGTCGAGCCGCCGAGCCGCTTCTCGAACCAGTGCGTCGCCGTGGGCGACCCGTTGTAGTCCGGGATCTCCGCATACCCGGTCGCTTCATACAGCTCGAGTGCCTCAGGCTGAGCGGCGTTCGTGTCGAGCCGCAGCCGCTCGTGGCCGAGCTCGCGTGCGCATGCCTCCAGCTCCGCCAGCAGCCGGCGCGCGTGTCCTTGTCGCCGCGCGTGTGGCGCGACGTACATGCGCTTGATCTCTCCGAGGCCCGGCGCGAGCGTCCGCAGGCCGCCGCACGCGACCGGCACGCCGTCCTCCGCGGCGACCAGGAACGTCCCGCCGGGCGGCTCCATCTCGTGCACCTCGACGCGCTTGCCGCCGCTGCCGGCCGGCGGGTCGAGCGGCGAGAACGGACGGCCCCGCGCCATCAGCTCGGCCTCGTACTCGCGCAGCAGCTGCGCGGCCTCCGGCGCATCGGCGCTGACGCGACGGATCGCGATGGGGGGCGAGGACACGCTGGTATCGTCGCCGATCTCCATGGCACGTGACTGGACGGACCTCTTCATCCTCGGCGAGGGCGGTGTCGCCACCGCGCCCGAGGACGCGCCCGAGCAGGAGGAGAAGCGCCGCGGCTTCTTCAGGCGCCTGCGGGAGAACATGCGCAAGACGCGCGAGGCGCTCACGAGCGAGCTGCAGGCGACGCTGTTCGAGAACCTCGACGAGGAGACGTGGGAGCGCCTGGAGGAGGCGCTGATCATGGCCGACGTCGGCGCCCGCACGACGGCCGAGATCGTCGAGCAGCTCGAACACGAGGCGCAGGAGGGCGACCTCACCGGCGGCGAGCAGCTGTCGGCCCGGCTCGTCGAGCTGCTGGCCGACGCCGCCAAGACCGGCGAGGACAGGATCGACCTCACCGCCAAGCCGACGGTGATCCTCGTCGCCGGCGTCAACGGCACCGGCAAGACGACCTCGCTCGGCAAGCTCGCCTGGCACCTGCGCAAGGAGCTCGGCCAGCGGGTCGTGCTCGGCGCGGCCGACACGTTCCGCGCCGCCGCCGTCGAGCAGCTCGAGCAGTGGGCCCAGCGCGCGGACGTCGCGTTCGTGAAGGGCGCGCCCGACGCCGACCCAGGATCGGTCGCCTACGACGCCGTCCAGCAGGGCGTCCGCGACGGCGCCGACGTGGTGCTCGTCGACACCGCCGGTCGCCTGCACACCCAAGACAACCTGATGGCGGAGCTGACGAAGATCCGCCGCGTGATCGCCAAGCAGCTGCCCGACGCGCCCCATGAGATCCTGCTCACGGTCGACGCGACGACCGGCCAGAACGGCCTGCGCCAGGCGAAGCTGTTCGCGGAGGCGGTCGAGGTCTCCGGCATCGTCCTGACGAAGCTCGACGGCACCGCCAAGGGCGGCATCGCGCTCGCGATCGCACGCGAGCTCAACATTCCGGTCAAGCTGATCGGCATCGGCGAGCAGCTCGAGGACCTGCGCCCGTTCGACGCGGACGACTTCGCGCGCGCGCTGCTGGGCTGAGCCGGCCCGAATCTCCCGCTCACAAGAGTATTCTCGCGGGCGAAGATGGACGCCTGGGTGATCTGGATCCTCGTCGCGGTTGCGTTCGGGATCGGCGAGCTGGCAACGACCACGTTCGTGCTCGCCCCCTTCAGCGGCGGGGCGCTCGTCGCGGCGCTGGTCGCGGCGATCGGGGGCGGCGCCGTCGTCTCATGGGCCGTCTTCATCGTCGTCTCGCTGCTGCTGCTGTGGGTCGTGCGCCCGATCGCGCGCGCCCACATGAGAACGCCGGCTCAGCTGCGCACCGGCACGGCGGCGTTGATCGGCAGGCGCGCGATCGTGCTGGAGCGGATCGCGAACGACGAGGGCGTCGGCTGCGTGAGAATCGACGGCGAGGTGTGGACCGCGCGCGCCTACGTCGAAGACCAGGTCATCGAGGCCGGCACGCCGGTCGAGGTCATCGAGATCCGGGGCGCCACGGCGCTCGTGAGCGAGTAGGGAGACCCCATGGCCGCACTGATCGTGCTCGTCGTCATCGCGTTCTTCGTGCTGATCGTCGCGATCCGCACCGTTCGCATCATTCCGCAGGCGCGTGCGGGCGTCGTGGAGCGCCTTGGCCGCTACAGCCGCACGCTCAGTCCGGGGCTGACGATCGTCGTGCCGTTCATCGACCGCGTCCGCCCGCTCGTCGACCTGCGCGAGCAGGTCGTCACCTTCCAGCCGCAGCCCGTCATCACCGAGGACAACCTCGTGGTGCAGATCGACACGGTGCTCTACTTCACGATCACCGATCCGAAGTCGGTCACGTACGAGGTCGCGAACCCGCTGCAGGCGATCGAGCAGCTCACCGTCACGACGCTGCGCAACGTGATCGGCGGCATGACGCTCGAGCAGGCGCTCACGAGCCGCGACAGCATCAACTCGCAGCTGCGCGTGGTGCTCGACGAGGCGACCGGCCGGTGGGGGATCCGCATCAACCGCGTCGAGCTGAAGTCGATCGACCCGCCCGGCACGATCCAGGAGGCGATGGAGAAGCAGATGCGCGCTGAGCGCGACCGGCGCGCCGCGATCCTCACCGCCGAGGGCTTCAAGCAGTCGCAGATCCTCACCGCCGAGGGCGAGCAGCAGGCGGCGGTGCTGCGCGCGACCGGCGAGCGGCAGGCGGCGATCCTCAGAGCCGAGGGCGAGGCGAGAGCGATCGCGACCGTGTTCCAGGCGATCCACGAGGGCCGCCCCGACGCCGAGCTGCTGAGCTACCAGTACCTGCAGGCGCTGCCGAAGCTCGCCCAGGGCGAGGGCGCCACCGTCTACGTGATCCCGGCGGAGCTGACGCGCGCGCTCGGCTCGATCGGCGAGGCGTTCGGCAGAGGCGGCGACCTCGACGCTCCGCCGCCGCCGATTCCGCCGGCCCGCTAGCCTGACTCCACTGTGTTCGACACGCTGGCCGAGAAGCTGCAGGCCACGCTCGCGGACGTCCGCTCGCGTGGCACGCTGACCGAGGACGACGTCAACGCCGCGATGCGCGAGATCCGCCTCGCGCTGCTCGAGGCCGACGTCAACTTCAGAGTCGTCAAGTCGTTCACCTCCGCCGTCAAGGAGCGCGCGCTGGGCGCCGACGTGATCGGCCAGCTCAATCCCGGCCAGCAGGTCGTCAAGATCGTCAACGAGGAGCTGTCGGAGCTGATGGGCGGCGCCTCGCGCGAGCTGGCGTTCGCCTCCAGCCCGCCGACGGTGATCCTGATGGCCGGCCTGCAGGGCTCCGGCAAGACGACCGCCACCGGCAAGCTCGCCCGCTACCTGAGAAACGAGCACAGAGCGTCCGTCGCCGTCGCCGCCTGCGACGTCTATCGCCCGGCCGCCGTCGACCAGCTGATCAAGGTCGCCGGCCAGGTCGGCGCCGACGTCTACGAGAGAGGCACCGACGCGAACCCGGTCGAGATCGCGAAATGGGCGCGCGAGCGCGCTGAGCGCGAGGGCAAGGACGTGCTGATCGTCGACACGAGCGGCCGTCTGCACGTCGACGAGGCGCTGATGCAGGAGCTGGCCGAGATCAAGCAGGTCACGAAGCCGACGAACGTCCTGCTCGTGGTCGACGCGATGACCGGCCAGGACGCCGTCAACGTCGCCGAGCAGTTCGCCGAGGTCGCGCAGTTCGACGGCGTCGTGATGAGCAAGCTCGACGGCGACGCCCGCGGCGGCGCCGCGCTGTCTGTGAAGGCGGTCACCGGCAAGCCGATCCTGTTCGCCTCCACCGGCGAGAAGCTCGACCAGTTCGAGAAGTTCCATCCGGACCGCATGGCGCAGCGCATCCTCGGGATGGGCGACGTCATGACGTTGATCGAGAAGGCCGAGCGCCAGTTCGACGAGGACCAGGCGAAGGAGCTCGAGCGCAAGATCCGCAAGTCGGAGTTCGGGCTCGACGACTTCCTCGACCAGATGAAGCAGATTCGCAGGCTCGGGCCGCTGCAGAACCTGCTCGGGATGCTGCCCGGCCTCGGCGGCCACCAGCTCTCGAAGATGAAGGTCGACGAGCGCGACTTCGACCGCATCCAGGCGATCATCCTGTCGATGACGCCGGAGGAGCGGCGCAAGCCCGAGCTCATCAAGGGCTCGCGCCGCATCCGCATCGCGAGAGGCTCCGGCACGAACGTGCAGGCCGTCAAGGCGCTCATCAGACAGTTCGGCCAGATGCAGAGACTGATGAAGGCGATGCAGTCGGGCAAGATGCCCGATGTCGGGGCGCTGATGCGGCAGGCGCGGTAAGCTCCACCGTCGGTCTCACCCAATTTCGAAAGGAAACCGTGGCAGTACGACTTCGTCTGACCCGCGTCGGCGGGCGCAAGAACCCGATTTGGCGCGTCGTGGCCGCCGATCAGCGCTCCAAGCGCGACGGCCGCGTGCTCGAGACGATCGGGCACTACAACGCGCAGACGCAGCCGTCGACGATCGTGCTCGACGAGGAGCGCGTGCGCCACTGGCTCGACCGCGGCGCTAAGCCGTCGGAGACCGTCGCCAAGCTGCTCAAGACGCAGGGCATCTCCGGCCCCGCCGGCAGCTAGCCCGCCTGCCTGCATGCGCGAGCTGCTCGAGTACCTCGCCCGCGAGCTCGTCGACGAGCCCGACGCGGTCGAGGTCGAGGAGTTCGAGGAGGACGACGGCACGCTCGTGCTCGAGCTGTCCGTCGCCGACGACGACTACGGCAAGGTGATCGGCCGCGGCGGGCGCACGGCCAACGCGCTGCGCCTCGTCGTGAAGGCCGCGGCGGTGAAGGAGGACCGTCGCGTGCTCGTCGACATCGTCGACTGACGTGTCTCATCTCCACGCGGGACGCGTCGGTAGACCACACGGGCTCGACGGGAGCTTCCACGTCACGCAGCCGCAGCCGCTGTTGCTGGACGCCGGGCGCATCCTGCTGGTCGACGGCCGCGAGGAGGAGATCGTGCGCCGCGCCGGCACCGACGCGAGACCGATCGTGCGGCTCGCGAGCTGCACGACGCGCACGCAGGCGGAGGCGCTGCGCGGCGTCGACCTGCTCGTCCCGCGCGATGCGGCGCCCGCGCTGGAGGAGGACGAGTGGTGGCCCGAGCAGCTCGAAGGGTGCACCGTCCACGACGGCGAGCGTGCGGTCGGCGTCGTGCGGGAGCTGCGCGCGCTGCCCTCGTGCGAGGTGCTGCACGTCGCGCGCGACGGCCGCGAGGAGCTGCTCATTCCGCTGATCCGCGACGCGGTCCGCTCCGTGGACGTGGACGCGCGCCGCATCGACGTCGATCTCGCGTTCCTGGGGGAGGACTGACGTGCAGATCGACGTCTTCACGCTCTTCCCCGAGGCGTTCGACTGGTTCCGCTCGCAGCGGCACGTGACGAACGCGCTCGCGCACGGCCACGCGCTCGACACCGTCAACTACCGCGACACGACGCCGCTCACCGGCGGCCAGGTCGACGACATGCCGTTCGGCGGCGGCGCCGGCATGGTCCTGCGCGTCGATGTCGTGGAGGCGGCGCTGCGCGCCCGCTATGACGCCGACCCCGTCGAGCTGCGCGCGCGCCGGCGTGTGATCGCCCTCGCACCGAACGGCCGCCTGCTCGACGACGCGCTCGTCGACGAGCTCGCGGCCGAGCCGGCGCTGACGCTGCTGTGCGGGCGCTACGAGGGCTTCGACGAGCGGATCGTCGAGCACTTCGCGACCGAGCCTGTCTCGATCGGCCGCTACGTGCTCGCCGGCGGCGAGCTCGGCGCGATGGTCCTCGCCGACGCGGTCCTGCGCAAGCTGCCCGGCGCGCTCGGCCACGAGGAGTCCGCCCTCGAAGAGTCCTACAGCGCCGCGCTGGAGGGGGCGCCCGAGTACCCGCACTACACGCGTCCGGCGGACTGGCGCGGGTGGACGGTTCCGGAGGTGCTGCTGTCCGGTCACCACGCGCGCGTGCGCGAGTGGCGCCGCGAGCAGAGCCGCCTGCGAGCCGACGCGGAGCGCTCCGCCGAGCCGCGTGCGTCTCACGACGACCCCGCCTGAGCCCTTCCGCTACCATTGCGCAGCCGGCGGCCACAAGGCCGCCACTTCTACGCCATGAGCACGGTCATCGAGAGCCTCGAGCGCGCCCAACTGCGCCGCCTGCCGTCATTCGACGCGGGCGACCGCGTGCGCGTGCACTTCCAGGTGATCGAGGGCACGCGTCGCCGTACGCAGGTGTTCGAGGGCGTCGTGATCAAGCGCCAGGGCCACGGCGTGCGCGAGACCTTCACGGTCCGCAAGCAGTCGTTCGGCGTCGGCGTCGAGCGCACCTTCCCGCTGCACTCGCCGAAGATCGAGAAGATCGAGGTGGCCGCCCGCGGCGAGGTGCGTCGCGCGAAGCTCTACTACCTGCGCGGCCGCGTCGGCAAGCGCGCCCGCGTGCGCGAGCGCCGCTCGATCGGGCCTGAGGAGGTCGTCGAGCGCGAACTGCTGCACGGCGCGATCCCCGACGAGCCCGAGGCCGAGGCGCCCGACGCGGAGACGCCGGACGTCGAGGCGCTCGCCGGCGATGCTGCGACGGAGGCGCCTGAGGCCGAGGTCCTTGAGGCTGCGGCGGAGACGCCCGCCGCCGAGACTGCAGAGGAGCCGGCCGCCGAGGCCGACGCTCCCGCCGCTGAGGCCGAGACGCCCGCCGAGCCGGCGGACGCGGCCGAGGCGTCCGACGCCAGAGACGAGTGAGAGGCAAGTCGGGCGCCGGCTCGCTGCTGGAGCTCGCGCTCGTCGTCGCCGTCGCGCTCGGGATCGCCCTCGTCGTCCAGGCGTTCGTCGTCAAGCCGTATCGGATTCCGAGCGGCTCGATGGAGCCGACGCTCGCGGTCGGCGAGCGCGTGATCGTCAACCGCATCGGCAATCGCTTCGCCGAGCCGAGCGTGGGCGACATCGTCGTCTTCCATCCGCCCCACGGTGCGGACGCGAACATGAACGCATGCGGCAATCCCGGCGAGGGGCCGTTCTACGAGGGTCCGAAGAGCCATCTGCCGTGCGCAAGACCGACCGCGACTCGCTCCACCCAGAACTTCATCAAGCGCGTTGTGGGGGTCCCCGGCGACCGCATCTCCGTCCGTGACGGCCATGTCGTGCGCAACGGCGTCGAGCAGAGAGAACCGTTCATTCACGCCTGCGGCGGCGGACCCGACTGCAACCTCGGTGCGATCACCGTGCCCGCGGGCCACTACTTCATGATGGGCGACAACCGCGGCGCATCCGACGACAGCCGCTATTGGGGTCCCGTCCCGCGCGACTGGATCATCGGCAGCGCGTTCCTGTCGTACTGGCCGCCGAAGCACGCCGGCTTGCTCTGAGGTCGGCCTCCTGCAGGTGGTCGTCCTCGCGACGCGGTAGAACACGCATGTGAGCGCGACCGCCAGTCCTCCACGCAGACGCAGAGCGAGAGGACGTCCGCCGGCGCGCAAGCTGTTCGCGTTCGATCGCTCGCTCGGCGTGCGCTTCGTCGCCGGTGCGGACGAGGCGGGGCGCGGCTGCCTTGCGGGGCCGCTCGTCGCCGCCGCGGTGCTGTTCGACTACGAGCGCATGCGCCCCGCGGACGTGCGCGTGCTCGCCGGCCTCAATGACTCCAAGCAGCAGACGGAGGAGCGCCGGGAGGAGCTCTACCCGTTGATCCTGCGCCTCGCGACCGACGTCGCCGTCGTCTCACGCTGCGCCCCCGGGATCGACCGGCGCGGGCTGCACAAGACGAACCTCGCGGCGCTGCGCGACGCGCTCGTGCGGGTCGCGCGCGAGGGCTGCATCTGCCTGAGCGACGGCTTTCCGGTCGGAGACGTCGGCCACCGGCAGCGTGCCGTCGTCGGCGGCGACGCGACGAGCGCCGCGGTCGCCGCCGCGTCCGTGGTCGCGAAGGTCACGCGCGACCGCTACATGCGCCGCGCCGACGTGCTGCATCCCGGCTGGGAGTTCGCCGGCCACGTCGGCTATGCGACGCCAGAGCACCGCGCCGCGATCGAGCGCCTCGGCGTCTCGCCGCTGCATCGCCTGTCGTTCCAGTCGATCGCGTACCAGCAGCTCGCTCTGTAGCGTCTCGCCGCGTCTGCGGGCGTCCTCGGTCGCTCGCCTGCCTGAGCAGGCCACGCTCCCTGCGTCCTTCGCAGACACGACGATCCGCCACAGAGAGCGTCAGAACGCGCCCTCGAGGTGCTCCAGCGCGGCGAGCCGGCCGCGCGCGTCGATCGTGACGCCGATTGCGTCGAAGCGCAGCTCCGGCGTCCGCGGCCGGTCGGCCTGCTCGGCCAGCCACGCCGCCGCCATCCGCCGCAGCCGGCGGCACTGCGCCTCGCGCAAGCCGTCGAACGGGCCGGAGGCGCCGACGCGGCGGGTCTTCACCTCACAGAAGACGATCCGCTGCGCGTCGGCGGCGATCAGGTCGATCTCACCCCAGCGGGTGCGGTGGTTGCGCGCGACGATCGCGAAGCCGCGCCGCTCGAGGTGCTCGGCGGCCAGCTGCTCGCCGACGCGGCCGAGGCGATGACGCAAGTCGTTGGACACGGCGGCGACGCTACGTCGCCCTCAGCGCCGGTCGGCACGCCCTTTGCGTCGGTGCTCCGGCACCCCGCCGCACATCGCCCGATCTGCCGCGAAGCCGCCGCATTCCGCGCGCATGGCGTCGCGAGCGCCGACCTAGCGTGCCTGCCGTGCTCGCCCGCGTCGTCACCTTCGCCATCGACGGCATCGATCCGCGTCCGGTCTGGGTCGAGGTCGACATCCGTCCCGGCCTGCCCGCCTTCCGCATCGTCGGGCTCGCCGACGCGGCCGTGCGCGAGGCGCGGGAGCGCGTCCACGCGGCGATCCTTAACTCGAAGTTCGAGTTTCCCGCACGCCGCATCACCGCCAACCTGGCGCCGGCGCACCTGCGCAAGGTCGGTCCGGGCTTCGACGCTGCGCTGGCCGTCGGCCTGCTCGCGGCGAGCGGCCAGTGCTCGGCCGGCGCGCTCGACCGCTGGGCGGTCTTCGGCGAGCTGTCGCTGAGCGGCGCACTGCGCCCGTGCCGTGGAGTGCTCGCCGCCGCAGAGGGCGCGCGCCGCGCCGGCGTCGCAGGGCTCGTCGTCCCGCGCGAGCGCGCCTCGGAGGCGGCGCTCGTCGAGGACGTGGCCGTCGCCGCGGTCGACGACCTGCGCGGCGTCGCCGCACTGCTCGACGGTGGCGAGGCGCCGCCTCCACCGCCGCAGGCACCGGCGCCGGCCGCCGCGGCGCTCGCCTCCGATGCTCCGGACCTCGCCGACGTGCGCGGTCACGAGCTGCCCCTGCGTGCGCTCGAGATCGCCGCCGCCGGAGGACACAACCTGCTGCTCGAGGGCCCGCCCGGAAGCGGCAAGACCATGCTCGCACGACGCCTTCCGGGATTGCTTCCGCCGCTCACGCGCGAGGAGGCGATCGAGGTCACGCGCATTCACAGCGTTGCGGGCATCGGACATCGGGCCGGCCTGGCGAGCGAACGGCCGTTCCGCGCGCCGCACCACACGGTGTCGCCGGCGGGGCTCGTCGGCGGCGGTCGCCCGCCGGCCCCGGGCGAGGCGAGCCTGGCCCATCACGGTGTGCTGTTCCTCGACGAGCTGTCGGAGTTCTCGCGTCCCACGCTGGAGGCGCTGCGACAGCCGATCGAGGACGGCGAGATCGTGATCGTGCGCGGTCAGCAGGCGCTGCGCTTTCCGTCGCGCTTCATGCTCGTGGCGGCGACGAACCCGTGCCCATGCGGGTACGCCGGGAGCGACCGGCTGTGTCGCTGCGGCGAGCAGGAGCTGTCGCGTCACCGGCGCCGCCTCAGCGGCCCGCTGCTCGACCGCATCGACCTGCTCGTGACGGTCGCGCGGCCCGAGGCCGCCGTACTCGGGGATCCACCGCTGACCACCTCCGCAGCGGTGCGCGAGCGAGTGCTTGCCGCCCGCGAGCGCCAGCAGACGCGGCTCGCCGGCACGCAGCTCCACACGAACGCGCAGCTCGACGCACGGCTGCTGCGGCGGCACGTACAGATCGGCGCCGACGTGCGGCGGACGCTCGCGCAGGCCTACGACCGCGGTGGCCTCAGCGCGCGCGGCCACGACCGCGTCCTGCGCGTCGCGCGCACGCTCGCGGACCTCGCCGGCCGTGATCGCGTCAAGCTGGAGGACGTGCTGCAGGCGCTCGCGCTGCGTACGCGCGATGCCGCCGGCGCAGAGGATGCGGCCGCCGCATGAGCGCGTGCGACGCCTGCCTGCGCCGCTCATGGCTGATCGCGCGGCTGGCCGGGCACATCGAGATCGCCTGGAGCGCGCGGCGCGGCCATGCGTCATTGCTGACGCTCGCAGATGCCGATCTGATCGCGGCGCTCGGGGGCGCGCAGCGCGACGCGCTCGCCGAGGAGCACGAGCGGTTTGCGCCGGCGTCGTTGCGCCGGCGGTGTGCGGAGCGCGGCGTCACTGCGCTCTGCTGCTGCGATGCCGGCTATCCAGCCCCGCTGACCGACCTCGGCGACGCGCCGGCGGTGCTCTACGTCCACGGCGATCCCGCGCGGTTGCAGGAAGCGCTGGGCGCCGATCGCGTTGCCATCGTCGGCGCACGCCGTGCGAGCGCGTACGGCCTGGAGCAGGCTCGCGCCCTCGGGCGCGGGCTCACCGCGGCGGGGCTGACGGTCGTCAGCGGGATGGCGCTCGGGGTCGACGCTGCCGCGCACGTTGGCGCCCTTGAAGTCGACGGTCGGACCGTCGCGGTGCTCGCGTGCGGACCCGATGTCGCCTATCCGGCGAGCAAGCGCCGCCTGCACGCCCGCATCGCTGCGAGCGGCGCGGTGGTCGGCGAGCTGCCGCCCGGGACGCTGCCGCGCCGCTGGTGCTTCCCCGCGCGCAACCGCATCATCGCGGCGCTCGCGCAGGTGACGGTCGTCGTCGAGGCGGGAGAGCGCTCGGGGTCGCTCATCACGGCGGGCCAGGCGGCCGACCTGGGCCGCGAGGTCGCCGCGGTGCCCGGTCTCGTGACGGCGCCGCTGGCGGCCGGAACGAACGCGCTGATCGCCGACGGCGCCCAGCTCGTCCGCGGCGCCCGCGATGTGCTGGAGCTGCTGTTCGGCGCCGCCGCGCTGCAGCTGCTGCCGGCGGAGAAGGACAACCGCGCCGAGGGCCTGGAGCCCGACCTGCGCGCGCTGCTCGCGCGGGTCGCCGGCGGCTGCGACACCGTCGCGGCGCTCGCCGGCGGCGCGAATGCGGTCGACGCGGCACTTGCGGGACTCGCGCAGCTCGAACTGCGTGGGCTCGTGCGGCGAGGAGCCGGTGGGCGCTACACGGTCACGGCGTAGACGTCGCGCACGTCGCGAGCGGCGCACTGCGTCCGCGACGGCCGGCGGGCGGCGCGGCGGGGCACGCTCTAACCTGCCCGCCGTGACGATGCCCGATCCCCGTCTGCCGGCCGTGCTGTCGATCGCGGGCTCCGACTCGGGCGGCGGCGCCGGCATCCAGGCGGACCTGAAGGCGTTCGCCGCCTGCGGCGTCCACGGCATGACGGCGATCACGGCGATCACCGCGCAGAGCACGGTCGGCGTCGACGCGGTCGGCGCGATCGACCCCGAGCTGATCGTCGCGCAGGTGCGCGCCGTCCAGCGCGACATCGGCGTCGACGCGGTCAAGATCGGCATGCTCGGTACGGTCGAGTCGATCGCCGCGGTCGAGCGCGCGCTCGACGAGCTCGACCCCGGCACGCCGATCGTGCTCGACCCGGTGATGGTCGCCGAGTCCGGCGCCGCATTGCTCGCGGCGGATGCGCGCACGGCACTCGTCGAGCGGCTGCTGCCGCGGGTGACCGTCACGACGCCGAACCTGCCGGAGGCGCGCGCGATCGCCGGGCGGCCGGACGCCGACGCACCCGAGTTGGCACGCGCGATCCACGCGCTCGGTCCCCGCTGCGTCGTCGTCACCGGTGGCCACCGCGACGCGGCCACCGACGTCTTCTTCGACGGCGAGAAGCTTGTCGAGCTCCCCGGCGAGCGCTTCGCGGACGGCGCCGCGCACGGCTCGGGCTGCACGCACTCGTCGGTACTGGCGGCTCATCTCGCGCATGGCTTCCCGCCGCTGGAGGCGGCGCGCGCCGCCAAGGCGCTTGCCGCGCGCGCTGTGCGCGATGGGCTGCGCGAGATCGGTGCCGGAGCGGGTCCGGTCGATGTGCTGGGGATCCGCGCACGTCGGCCGCGGGCGCACGGCAGCAGCGCGGACGGCACATAATCCTCTGCCATAATCGGCGCATGAAGTTTCTGCGCATGAAGCCCGGTCATGGCGAGGTGCTGATCGCCGAGGGCGACGTCGAGGTGCGCGAGGACGAGGAGCGACTGGTGCAGGAGTTCCGGCAACAGCTCGACGCTGGCATGTGGGCGGCGGTGCCGCTCAGCGGTGGAGGGCGCCGCACTGCACAGCTCGCGCGCAGCTTCGACGACGTGCCGCGCGATGCCGAGCGCGTGATCTTCTTCCCCCGCGCCGCCGGCGGCCGCTGAGGATCCGGGCGGCCGGGTAGGGAGGCGCCATGCTGCTCGCGCTCGCCGCCACCGCCCTCGTCGCGATCGCGCTGCTGTGGGAGACCACCGCGCCGCGACTTGTCGAGGCGTTCGAATGCCACCGTGCCCGTCGCAAGCGCGTTGCGACGCTCGACTACGATCCCGGCCGCGAGCGGCGCGCCGAGGCGCGTGCCCGCCAGCTGCTGAAGTCGTGCGTCAACGACGAGGAGTGGGGGATGTACCGCGACCTCGGCTTCATCCGCGTCTGGGGGATGCAGTCCGAGCGGCCGGGCGAGCACGAGGCGGCGGCCGGGACGCCATACGCGTACCTGATCTACCCGCATAAGCCGGTCCTCGCCTACCTGCCGCAGACCGGCCGGCTGCTCAACGAGTACTGCGTCGCCTTCCCGGACGAGACGCGCCCGTACGGCAGCGCGCGCCTGCCCGACTCCGACGACGTGCTCGCGAAGTGGATGGCGCTGACCGGAGACGAGCGGCGGCTGATCGAGACGGCGAACCTGCATCTGCCCGGCCGGCAGCTCGATCCGCGGCAGGTGAGACGCGACCTGTGGCGCCTGCGCCAGTGGGAGCGCGAGCGCGCCCGCGCCGCGGTCCCGGCGTCATGAGCGAGCCGGCCGCGTTCGACGTCAAGCACCGCAGTCGCACCCTTACCGAGGGCCCGGCCCGCGCGGCCGCGCGGGCGTACCTGCACGGCATCGGCTACGGCGCCGAGGACCTCGCAAAGCCGATCGTCGGCGTCGCGCACTCGTGGATCGAGACGATGCCGTGCAACTTCAACAACCGCGTGCTCGCGGCGGCGGTGAAGGAGGGGATCCGCGCGGCCGGCGGCACGCCGATGGAGCTCAACACGATCGCGATCTCCGACGGGATCACGATGGGCACCGCCGGCATGCGGGCGTCGCTCGTCTCGCGGGAGCTGATCGCCGACTCGATCGAGCTGGTTGCCTCCGCGCACCACTTCGACGCACTCGTCGTGATCAGCGGCTGCGACAAGACGATCCCCGGCACGGTGATGGCGCTCGCACGGCTCGACATCCCGGGGCTGATGCTCTACGGCGGCTCGATCCGACCGGGGACCTGGAGAGGGCAGGAGGTGACGATCCAGCAGGTGTTCGAGGCCGTCGGGGCGCACGCCGCCGGCGCGATCACCGAGCAGGAGCTGCACGAGCTGGAGGAGGTCGCCTCGCCCGGCGCGGGCGCATGCGGCGGCCAGTTCACCGCGAACACGATGGCGATGGCATTCGAGGTGCTCGGCATCTCGCCGGCGGGGTCGTCGATGGTGCCGGCGGAGGACGGGCGCAAGCGCGAGGTCGCCAGAGCGTGCGGCGAGCTCGTGATGAACGTGCTGCGGCGCGGGCAGCGTCCGAGCGCGGTGATCACGAAGCCGGCGCTGGAGAACGCGATTGCCGCCGTCGCGATGAGCGGCGGCTCGACGAACGCGGTGCTGCACCTGCTCGCGGTCGCGCGCGAGATCGGCGTGCCGCTGACGATCGACGAGTTCGACGCGATCAGCGAGCGCACGCCGCTGCTGTGCGACCTGCAGCCCGGCGGCAGATACGCCGCGACCGATCTCTACGAGGCCGGCGGCGTGCCGCTCGTCCTGCGCCGCCTCGCCGAAGCCGGCTTGCTCGACCGCGAGGCGGTCACCGTCACCGGCCGCGCGATCGGCGCGCATGCCGAGGAGGCGCGGGAGACGCCCGGCCAGGATGTCGTGCGACCGCTGTCCGCCCCGATCAAGCCGACCGGCGGCTTCGCGATCCTGCGCGGGAACGTCTCGCCGGATGGCTGCGTCGTCAAGCTTGCCGGACACGAGCGCCGCCGACACGTCGGCCCGGCGCGCGTCTTCGACGGGGAAGAGGCGGCGATGGCGGCGGTGCTCGCGCACGTGGTCCAGTCCGGCGATGTCGTCGTGATCCGCAACGAGGGCCCGGCCGGCGGGCCGGGGATGCGCGAGATGCTCGCGGTCACCGCGGCGATCCAGGGCGAGGGTCTGGGGGAGGAGGTCGCGCTCATCACCGACGGCCGCTTCTCCGGCGCCACGCACGGCTTCATGGCCGCGCACGTCGCGCCCGAGGCGGTCCGCGGCGGCCCGATCGGCGCGCTGCGCGATGGCGACGAGATCACGATCGACGTCGATGCGCGTCGCATCGACGTGGCGCTGAGCGACGAGCAGATCGCTGCGCGACTGCGCGACTACCGGCCGCCGCAGCGCGACGAGGCGAACATCGAGGTCGCGATCCGCAAGTACGCGAAGCTCGTCGGCAGCGCCGCAGAGGGCGCGGTCGCGCGGTAGCGCGCCTACGCAGCCTGGTCGGCGTCGAGCTCCGGCGCGGCCGGCGCGACGCGCTCGCCGGGCTCCTCGGCGAGGAACGCCTCCAGCGCGGCGTTGAAGCGCGCCGGGCGCTCGAGCATCGCCATGTGTCCGGTGTCGGGCCAGACCTCGACGCGCACGTCAGGGATCAGCTTCGCGAAGCGGCTCGCGTCCCGCACCGGGATCACGCGGTCGTCCTCGCCCCACACGACGAACGTGGGGCAGGCGATCTGCGGCAGCCGCTCGCTGATGCGGTGGGTGATCACGGCCTCGAGCGCGTCCAGGAAGCCCGGCTTGCCGGCGCCGGACATCAGCTCGTGCGCGAGCGGCGCCGACAGCTGGTCGGCGTGGCGCACGACGAAGCTGAGCGCGATCCGGCGCAGGCCGGGGCGGCGCGCGTACCACTCGTGCCGCGCCGCCGACTGCGTCGCGATCGCCGCGACGATCCGCCCGCCGGCCATGACGGCGTTGCGCTGGACGTGCTCCGCGCTGATCCCCGCCGCCGAGACAAGCATCAGCCGCTCGACGCGCTGCGGGGAGCGGATCGCCAGCTCGCTCGTGATGTGACCGCCCATCGAGTTGCCGACGACCGCCGCCGCATCGATCGACAGCACGTCGCAGAGGCCCTCGAGAAACCGCGCATAGCCGGGGATCGAAATCTCCTCGCGCGGCATCGGCGAGGCGCCGAAGCCGGGCAGGTCGACGGCGATCACGCGATGCGTCTTCGCGAAGTGGGGCATGTTCTCCAGCCAGTTCTGCCAGCAGCCGGAAAGCCCGTGCACGAGCAGCAGCGGAGGGCCGGAGCCCAGCTCGATCACGTTCGCCGGCGTGCCGCCGACCTCGACCCAGCGCTGATGCGCCGGCCAGTCGATGTCCAGCCAGTCAGAGCGGCCGCGCGCGCCATAGCCGTCGTGGAGGGGTGAGACGTCTCGCATGGCCGGTCGGTCTACCCTGTGGCGCACATGCGCATCGCGATCGACATCGACTCGACATTGCACCACTACTGGGACCTGTTCGCGCTGCTTGCGCGGCGCCGCTTCGGCGTGACGCTCAGCTACGACGAGCAGGTCACATGGGACATCGTGCAGCTGCGCCGCGAGCAGGTCGCCGCGCTCGTCGCCGAGAGCCATCGCCCTGAGCATGTGCTCGGCGCGGTCCCGTATGCGGACGCCGTCGAGACGGTCGCCGGCTGGCACGCGGCCGGCCACTTCATCCACATCACGAGCCATCGCTCGACCGAGGCGCACGAGACCACCGCGGCATGGCTCGAGCGGATCGGCCTGCCGTTCGACGATCTGCACTGCTCGTGGGACAAGGTCACGCGCTGCGCGGAGATCGACATCGACGTGCTGATCGACGACAGCCCGCAGAACATCCTGCGCGCGCAGGAGGCCGGCATCGTGCCGGCGACGATCGCGCACCCGTGGAACCGGGACCTGTGCGAGGAGGAGGGCGTCATCTGCGCGGTCGACTGGCCGCAGCTGGCGGAGCGCCTCGCACCGGTGCTCGCCACGCCGTTGCGCGCCCGCTAGTCCGCACGCGAACCGCCGTCCGGGCACGCGTGACAGAACGCGTGCAACGCTTCTCTGAACGTCCGCACCCTGCGTAGAATCGTCCGGGAGGCGCGGTGCGCAGTCGTCGAATCGTCATCGGGTTGGTCGTCGCGGCGATTGCGCTCGTCATCGCCACGGTGGGTGCGTGGGCGTACGACCACGGCAAGCGCGACACGATCGCGAGCGGCATCCGCGTCGGCGGCGTCGACGTCGGCGGGATGAGCGCCGAGAAGGCGCGCGCGACGCTGCGCGCACAGCTGCTGCAGACGCTGCGCAGACCGGTCGTGGTGATCTACCGCGGCAGACGCGTCGTGCTCTCGGCGCGTCGCGCGGGCGTCGCCGTGAACATCGAGAGCGCGGTCGACGCGGCGCTCGCGCGCAGCCGCGATGGCTCGTTCGTCGCGCGCGTTGCGCGCGAGGTCACCGGCGGTAGCGTCGATGCCGACGTCCAGCCACGCGTCGTCTACTCGCAGATCGCCGTCGCGCACTTCGTCGCACAGGTCGGCGGCACCTTCGACCGGCCGGCCCGCGACGCCAGCATCGACTTCACGCCGACGTCGCTGGAGCCGGTCAGGGCCCAGGACGGCATCACGGTCGAGCGCAGGCCGCTGCGGCGCGCGATCGTCCGCGCGCTCACCACCCCTGGCGGCGCGCACACGGTCGCGGTACGGGCGCGGACCGTCAAGCCGAAGGTCACGACCGCACAGCTGGCGGCGAAGTACCCGACCGTGATCACGGTCGACCGCGCAAGCTTCCATCTGCGGCTGTGGAAGAAGCTCAAGCTCGTCAAGACCTACACGATCGCGGTCGGCATGGCCGGTCTGGAGACGCCCTCGGGCGTCTACACGATCAACGACAAGCAGGTCGACCCCGTGTGGCACGTGCCGGACAGCGATTGGGCGGGGGATCTCGCCGGCAAGGTGATCCCGCCCGGCCCCGAGAACCCGATCAAGGCTCGCTGGATGGGCATCTACGACGGCGCCGGCATCCACGGCACGACAGACGTCGGCTCGCTCGGCAGTGCCGCCTCGCACGGCTGCATCCGCATGGCGATCCCCGACGTGATCGACCTCTACGATCGCGTGCCGCTTGGCGCCACCGTCTACATCGCGTGATCGGATGCCAGGGGGCCGTTGCGCAGCTCCTCGACCGGAATCTCCTCCCAGCCGCCTTGCAGCAAAGAGGCATGGTGGTCGCCGTGGCGAATAGCGAGAGCGCCGATGAAGATGCCCCGCTCCCGCTTGCGCAGCACCGCGTACCACATGGTGGTGGCGTCGTCGCTGCCCTGGATCCGCAGCCACGGCCGCGGAGGCAGGTCCACCTCGCTCGCGAGGCCGGCCTCGATCAACTGCCGACGCGTGGCGACCTGACCGGTGCCGGTGTCGATGAAGAAGACGGCCATTGCGCCCCAGCGTAGCGACGCACCGCCGAGCGTCGACGGCTGGCGCAGCGCGCTTGCGCTGCTCGAGCAGGATCTGCGCCGGCGGGGAGCAGCCGAGAAGACCCGTCACGCGTACGCCGTCGACGCGCACCAGTTCGTGCAGTGGGCGACCGCCCAGCGGCTTGCGCCCGCCACCGTCACGCCGCGCCTGCTGCGGCGCTACGCGGCGGGGCTGACGGAGCACGGGCAGGCGCCGAGCACGGTCGCGCGCAAGCTTGCCTCGCTGCGCGCGCTGTTCCGCTCGCTCGTCGAGCACGGTGCGCTGGAGCAGAATCCCGCCGACCTGCTGTCGGCGCCGCGCCGCGAGGACCGGCTTCCGCGCGTGTTGAAAGCGGCCGAGGTGGCCGCGTTGCTCGACCGCATCCCCGCAGACACCGCCCTCGCGTTGCGTGACCGTGCGCTGTTCGAGCTGGCCTACGCGTCCGGGCTGCGCGCCGAGGAGCTGGTCAACCTCGACCTCGATGCGATCGACTACGACGGCGAGTCCGTGCGGGTGGAGGGGAAGGGCGGCAAGACGCGCTTCGTGCCGACCGGCGAGCCTGCCCTGCGGGCGATCAGTCGCTACCGCGAGCGCGGTCGCCCGGCGCTCGCGACGGCCGACACGACGCAGGCGCTGTTCATCTCGAAGTCAGGCCGGCGCCTGTCGACGTCGGACGTCCGGCGTCGCCTGCGCGTGTGGGCGCGACAGGCTGCGGGCGTCGCCGGTGCCTCGCCCCACGCGCTGCGGCACTCCTTCGCCACACATCTGTTGGATGGCGGCGCCGACCTGCGCTCGATCCAGGAGCTGCTCGGCCACGCCTCGATCTCCACGACCCAGGTCTACACTCGGGTAGAGTCCGCGCGGTTGAGATCGGCCTACGCACGCAGCCATCCGCGGGCCTAGGGAGGCGGCGCTGGAAACCAACGTCAAAGCGATCGAGCTCAAGGACCTCTGGCGCCGCTACAAGGCAAGCGGCGACGGGCGGGCCCGCGAGCGACTGGTCGTCGCCTACTCCCCCCTCGTGAAGTACGTCGCGGGCCGCATGGCCTCGGGACTGCCTGCCCACGTGGAGGAGGCAGACCTCATCTCCTACGGGCTGATCGGCCTGATCTCGGCGATCGAGCGCTTCGACCTCGGCCGCGAGATCAAGTTCGAGACGTACGCGATCCCGCGCATCCGCGGCGCGATCATCGACGAGCTGCGCTCGCTCGACTGGGTCCCGCGCAGCGTGCGCGCTCGCGCGCGTGAGATCGAGCGCGCGAACGCGAAGCTCGAACACAAGCTGCAGCGCGCGCCGACCGACGAGGAGATGGCGAACGAGCTCGACATGTCGATGGACGAGTTCCAGGACGCGCTGGTGCAGATCTCCAACTCGACGATCGCGGCGCTCGACGAGCTGTGGACGGTCTCGGACTCCAGCGGCGACCAGATCTCGCTGCTCGACACGCTGCACGACCCGGATGCGCCGGACCCGGAGAAGATCGTCGACGCGAGCGAGCTGAAGGACCGCGTCGCCGACGCGATCTCGCGCCTGCCCGAGCGCGAGAAGCTCGTGATCGCGCTCTATTACTACGAGAACCTGACGCTGCGCGAGATCGGCGAAGTGCTCGGCGTGACCGAGTCGCGCATCTCGCAGCTGCACACGAAGGCCGTCCTGCGCCTGCGCTCGCGCCTCGCGGGCGAAGACGGCGACCGCGGCGACCTCTAGTCGCGAGAAAAGGTGGTCCTGGCCGTGCGGCCGGGGTAAGGTCGGATCTCCAGCTCACCGAGAGGAGACCCCGGCATGCACACGCCCGCCGACCGGATTCGGAACGTCGCCCTCGTCGGACACCGCGGCAGCGGAAAGACGTCGCTGCACGAGGCGCTGCTGTTCGCCGCCGGGGCCGTGACCCGGCTCGGCAAGGTCACGGACGGGACGACGGCCTCCGATGCCGACCCGGACGAGAAGGCGCGCCAGATGTCGATCTCCGCGGCGCTGACGTCATTCGAGTGGTCCGAGCGCAAGGTCAACCTGCTCGACACGCCCGGCGAGCCGAGCTTCGTCGCCGACGCGCTCGGCGCGCTGCGCGTGTGCGAGTCGGCGGTGTTCGTCGTCAATGCCGTGATGGGCGTCGAGGTCTCGACGACGCGCCTGTGGCAGCGCGCGGCTGAGCTGGACCTCGCGCGGCTGATCTTCGTGAACATGCTCGACCGCGAGCGAGCTGACTTCTTCCGCACGCTCGACGCGCTCAAGAGCGCGTTCGGCCCGCATGTCGTGGCGACCGAGATCCCGATCGGCTCCGAGCACGAGGTCGCCGGCGTGATCGACCTCGTCGACATGAAGGCGTATGCCTACGACGGCGACGGGCGCGAGAACTGCCGCGAGATCCCGATTCCGGAGGAGCTGAAGGCGCAGGCGCAGGAGTACCGCGAGAAGCTGATGGACGAGGTCGCGGAGAACTCCGACGCGTTGATGGAGCGCTACCTGGAGGGCGAGGAGATCTCGCACGACGAGATCGTCGGCGCGCTCAAGGACGGCACGAACCACGGTGCGCTGTTCCCCGTCACCTGCGGCGTCGCGACGCGCAACCTCGCCACCAACCGCCTGCTCGACGCGATCGTCGAGGACCTGCCCTCGCCGGTGAAGCACGGCGGCCTCGAGGTCGCCGGCATGACGCTGGAGCCGACCGAGGACGCCGATCTCTATGCCTACGTCTTCAAGACCCGCGCCGACCCGTTCGCCGGCCGCATCAACCTCTTCCGCGTCTACCAGGGCGTCATGAGACACGACAGCCAGGTGCTCAACACGCGCGCCCACGCGAAGGAGCGGATCGGCCAGCTGCTGACGTTCAGAGGTCGCGAGACGCCGCACGTCGAGGAGTTCGGGCCGGGCGACATCGGAGCGGTCGCGAAGCTCAAGGAGACGCGCGCGGGCGACTGGCTGGCGGCGCGCGACGAGCCGATCGAGATGCCGTCCGTCGCGCTGCCGGCGCCGGTGATGGCGTTCGCGATCGAGCCGAAGACCAAGGGCGACGAGGACAAGGTGTTCACGGCCTTGCGGCGCCTGCAGGAGGAGGACCCGACGATCGACCTGCACCGCGACGAGCAGACCGGCGAGCAGATCGTCGCCGGGCTCTCGCAGGTCCATGTCGAGGTCGTGATAGCGCGGCTGCGCGAGCGTTTCGGCGCAGAGGTCGAGCTGCACCCGCCGCGCGTCCCCTACCAGGAGACGATCCGTGCGAGCGCGAGAGCGCACGGCCGCCACAAGAAGCAGAGCGGCGGACGCGGCCAGTTCGGCGACTGTCACATCGAGGTCGAGCCGCTCGCGGACGGCGAGGGCTTCGAGTTCGTCGACGCGATCAAGGGCGGCGTGATCCCCGGCGGCTTCATCCCGGCCGTCGAGAGAGGCGTGCGCGAGGCGATGCAGCGCGGCGCCGTCGCCGGCTACCCGGTCAAAGATGTGCGCGTGCGCCTCTACGACGGCTCCTACCACTCGGTCGACTCCTCCGAGATGGCGTTCAAGACGGCGGGTGCGCTCGCGATGCGCCAAGCGCTGGAGGCCGCCAGCCCGGTGCTGCTGGAGCCGATCATGCACGTCACCGTCTCGGTGCCTGAGGACGCCGTCGGCGACGTGATCGGCGACCTCAACAGCCGCCGCGGCCGTCCGCTCGGGATGGAACCGGCCGGCGGCATGACCGACGTCCGCGCGGAGGTGCCGATGGCCGAGATGCTCAGCTACGCGCCCGACCTGCGCGCGATCACGGGCGGCCAGGGCGAGTTCACGATGGAGCTGGCTCGCTACGAGGAGGTCCCGGGCCATCTGGTCGAGAGGGTCGTCGCGCAGACGAGAGCGGCGGCCGAGGCGACCGCCTAGGGGCGCCGAAGCCGGCCATGTGGCCGGCTGTGGGGGGTCCCCTGACTGGGTCGGGCTGACGCGCCAGCGAACTGCGCCGGAATCGGCCAGGGGGCCCGCCTCCGCCGGCCACATGGCCGGCTCCGCCACCCCACCGTTGCTAGGCTCGACAGCCGCATGACGACGAAGGACATCCGCACCGCCCACGTACAGGTCAGCTGCGACGTCTGCGGCCGCACGCTGCTGCGCGGCGAGCGAGCCGAGACCTACCTGGCCGGAGGCAGCCGCCGGCAGGTCTGCGAGCTGTGCACGGCTCGTGCGGTGCACGAAGGCTGGGTGCGCGAGGGCGTCGCACTCGAACGCGCGACGCGCAGCGCCGGCGGCGAGCGACGGCGTTCGCTGCTCGGTCGGCTGCGGCGCTCCGGCAGCGGATCGCGTGCCGACGACCCGCGTCCGTCTGAGCCGGCCCGGTCCAACGGCACCGCCAACGGGTGGCACGCGGCCGCCGACCAGCACGAGGCGCTGTCAAGCCTGCCGGCCGAGCCCCGCCAGGTACATGCCGTGCCGACGAGCGTCGAGCAACGCACCGTCAATGCGATCGAGCGCTTCAACCGCAGCGAGCATCCGCGCACCGTCGCCGGTGTGGCGCGCTCGCTCGGCGCGCCGGTCGTCGTCGTGAGGCCGACGGAGGAGCAGGAGTCGCTGATCTCGATCGTCGTCTCGTGGGAGCTGTGCTGGTACCGCTACGAGGTCGATCTCTCCGACGGTGCAGCGGCGGTGCGGCTGACTGGCCAGGGGTACGAGCTGAGCGAGATCCCGGTCGCCGATCGCGTCGAGGCGAACGCCGCCGCCGACGAGTACGGCACGCTCGCGCCGGCCTGAGGGGTAGCATGGCGGGCCCCGATGGAGGCTTGCCGGTGATCTACTGCGTCGTACCTGCCGCGCTGGCGGACGAGCTGTACGACAAGCTCGTCGCGTACTACGCCGACGACCCGAACGTGACCGTCATCGTCGACCGCCGCAAGGGCGACCGGCGCGGGCGCGGCGACAACGGCGGTGGCAAGCGCCAGCTGCGCGACCGCCGGCAGCGTCCGATCGCACAGCGCGCGATCCGGTGAAGCTGGTCATCCACGTCGACGGGGGCGCCCGGGGCAATCCGGGCCCGGCGGCGATCGGCGTCGTCGTCGCCGATTCCGACGGCCGATTGGTCGAAGAGGTCGCGGAGACGATCGGCGAGACGACGAACAACGTCGCCGAGTACCGCGCCCTGCTGCGCGGGCTCGAGCGCGCGCGGGCGCTCGGAGCCGACGAGGTCGAGCTCGTCGGCGACTCCGAGCTGGTCGCCAAGCAGGTGACCGGCCAGTACAAGGTCAAGCACACCGGGCTCAGACCGCTGCACGCCGAGGCGTTGCAGGCACTCGCCGCCTTTCCGCGCTGGAGCGTGCGAACGGTGCCGCGCGCGCAGAACGCGATGGCGGACGCGCTCGTCAACGCGGCGCTCGACGCCGCCTGAGCCCGGGCGCGCGCTGGCGCGTCCCGAGCGGTACGTCGGCTGACGTCCGTTCACGCTGCCTGTACGGTGCTGATTCGCACAAGCCGTCAGCGGGGATACCCCTCCTTGCGCTCGAGGAAAGGGGTGACCGATGGGAGAGCAGCGCACGGTGGCACCCGCAAGCCATCAGACGATCCGCCTGAGCAAGGGCAAGCACGCCGCACCCAGCGAGGGAGCATGCGTGATGGAGCTCGCGTCGATGCTGGCAGGTGAGCCGTTCAGCGACCGGCCGGCCTCCGTCTGTCCGGTCATCGCCGGCTTCATGCGCGCCTACAACGACCGCGTCGACGACGACCGCCGCCAGGACCTCTACCGCTACGCCGCCGACGTCGTCGGCACGCGCGGCGCCTCCGACGTCGAGCAGGCGCGTGAGCGCCGCTGCCTCGAGTGGGCCGACACGATGCGTCGTCAGCGGCGCCGGCCGCTGCGCTGGGTGGGTCGCAGCGGGCCCGGTTCGGTCGATCGCCGTCTCGGGCTCGACGCGGCCGGAACATACGCGGCGCGCTCGATCCGCCGGCACGGCGACCGCACGCACGCGGCGGCACTCGCGCTGATCGACGAGCTGATCGCGATGGGCCGGACCCCGGCGGCCGAGCCCGTGGCGGCCGAGCCGATCGTGGGCAGGGCTGCGCGCCCCGCGCCCGACGCCGTCACGACGCCGGCGGCTACTTAGCCGGCCGCACGTCCCCCGCGCCGACGAGGTCGTCTGTTTCCAGCGCGACCTCGTCGGAGCCGTCCGCGGAGTGCGCCAGCAACCAGTTGCCGCGCTCGTCGCGGCGCAGCTGATCGCGCTCGGCAAGCGCGCCGAGTGCCGAGGTGACGGACGGGCGCTGCGCGCCGACGAGCAGTGCGAGCTGCCGGTGCGTGAGCGGCAGCGGAACCAGTACGCCGTCGGCCGTCACCTTTCCGAAGCGGTCGGCGAGGTGCCAGAAGAACGCGAGCAGACGCGTGTCGACGCGCTTGAGGCTGTGGATGCTCACCATCACGCCGAGGTTGTGCGCGCGCTCGGTCGCGCGCGCGACGAGCGCCGTCGTGAGCGTCGGCCAATGGGCCGCGACGCGCAGGAACCGTCGGTCGAGAATCGCGAGCCGGACCGGCTCCACTACGCGCCAGCCGACCTCGTGGCGCATCGGCGCCTCGGTACTGCGGTCGTCGCATGGGCGCAGCAGCGTCCCGGGGCCGATCAGCTCGCCGCAGCGCGCGTCGGCGACCGTGACGTCGCGGATCAGCAGGCCCTCGAGTACGAGCAGGCCCAGCTCCGCAGCTGCGCCCTCCTCGCGTTCGGGGAACCAGTCGCCGGTCGTCACCTCGAGCACGCCGGCGACGGCGTGCTGGCGGGCGCGTGCACGCTCTGCCTCGGGCAGCGCGCTGCGCAATCCGGCGTCGTGGTCGAGCACGTAGACGAAATGCTCGCTTGGACGAATGTGCTCAGTCACGGACACGCTGTGCTCCACGTACCCGTTCGAGGCGAATCGCTCGCGCGATCTTTCGGCTCTGCATCCGGCGTTGCTTCGCGCGGGCGTCGCCGGCACTGCGGGAGGCCGGCGACGCCCCGCGACGGGCGGCGGGACTACGGCTTGATGATCGGCTTGATGATCGGCTTGATGATGCCCATGGCTGCTCTCACCTCCTTCCTCGGCTCGCGATGGCCGTCAAACGGCGTGTCCCGCCACGTAGACGAGCTTCGTGTGGGTCTCCTCGTCGGCGTCCTCGTGCAGGACGCCGCCCGTGGACTGGCCCAGCACGGCTCGACAGGCGAGGCCGGCTGACGTCAAGGCTTGAAGGACGACGCGCTTCGGGTGGTGGCGCTGAACGTGGCGGCTGATCGCACCTTCGGCGGCGCGATCGAGCTCGATCGCCGCCATGCAGAGCGCCCCCGGCTCGATCGGCTCAGTCGTCTCGCCACGCCACACGGCGCCGGCGAGGGGTCGCTCGAATACGACGCCCTCGGCGAAGCCGGCGCGGTAGGTGGCCAGCGTGTTCGTGTCGAACAGGTACACCCCATCCGTGGCCAGCAGGCGGGCGACGCTCGCGAACGCGGCGACGAGCTGCTCGGTGTCGAGCAGGTAGTTGACGGCGTCGTCGAGGCAGGTGACGAGTTCGAACGCGCCAAGTTCGGGCAGGGCGCGCATGTCCGCCACGAGCACACGGTCGGCGCCGACGCCCGGACAGCGACGCGCCCGCTCGACCATCGCGGGCGAGATGTCGCATGCGAAGACGTCGTAGCCGCGCTCCAGAAGCGGGGCGAAGCTCTTCCCGGTCCCGCACGCCACATCCAGCACGCGCGGGCCTTTTGCCCCGTAGTTACGGGCGATCTGCTCGAGCCGACCGACCCAGGCGTCGTGGTCGTAGCCGTCGGTGAAGTCGTCGTAGACGGGCGCGAGTCGCTCGTACGCGAGCAGCGCCGGGGTCGCGGTCATGGTCGCCATGACCACAAAGACCCTTCAAACGCTCACGAACGTTTCACATACTTCGTGAACTTCTACGCAACCTCGGCGATGCTGCTCTGGTGGCTGTTGCAAGCGAGGGGGACCGCTCGCATCTGCCGAGCGGTGACTGGAACTGGAAGCTGATGCGGGGCATCGCCGTGCGGGAGGCGCGTCGATACTTCGGCGCGGCGCATGACGTCGACGAAGTCGTGCAGGAGGCGCTCGTGCGCGCGTGGCGCCGTCGCACCACCTGCCACGGCGACGACCGCATGCCGTGGATGCGCCAGATCGCACGCAACGAGGCGCTGCGACTGCTCGAGCGGCGCAGACGGCGCTCGGAGTTCGAGCTGCTCGACGACGAGACGCTGCTGGCGAGCGTCGCCGACCAGGACGCGCTCGAACAACACGAGGGCATGCTGCTCCGGATGGAGGTCGAACAAGTCGTCGGTGGGCTGAGCGTTGCCGACCGACAGCTTCTTGCACTACGCTATGAGCGCGATCTGACCCAGCCGGAGGTGGCTCGCATGCTCGGAATTCCGGAAGGAACCGTCAAGATCCGACTTCATCGGCTCCGAGGGCGGTTGCGCAAGGCATTGGACGCTGCTGCATGAAGCCCTACAGCGACATCAATGATCCACGCCTCATCAAGGCGCTCGCGCATCCGCTGCGGGTACGGATCCTCTCCATCCTCGAGACGCGCGACATGGCAAGCCCGAACGAGATGGCCGACGAGCTCGGCGTCTCCCTCGGCGTCATGAGCTACCACGTCCGTCGTTTGCACGCGCTCGGCTTTCTCGAACTCGTCAAGCGCACGCCGCGCCGCGGCGCGATAGAGCATCACTACCGCGCAAAGGCGCGACCGCGCGTCACCGACGAGGGTTGGGCCGAGACGCCGTCGATCGTCAAGCGCGCGATGGTCGGCGCGTCGCTCCAGCAGATCACCGGCTACATCACCACCGCCGCTCAGCAGGGCGGCTTTGATCGTGGTGACGCGCACCTGAGCCGAACCGTTTTGATGCTGGACGACGAGGGCTGGAGACAGCTCGCCGGCGAAATGGCGGAGTGGATGGCCCGCGTCGAGCAGCTCGAGGAGGAAAGCCTCCAGCGCATCGCCGCCTCCGGCACCGACAGCGACACGGTTGCGAAGCGCAGCGCTGCGATCCTGATGCTGTTTGAGGCCGAGGGCGTGCCCGAGCAGGATCCCGCCCGCGATGTCAACGGCGGCGAACAGACCCTCGGCCGCCGCTCCTCGCGTCGCCCGCGGCCGCTGCGCGCCGTCACGAGCGACTGACGCCGCATGGGGCACATCGAGCAGGGGGCCGGAGGAGCTATACTGCCGGCCCGCTGCGGATGTAGCTCAGTTGGCTAGAGCGTCTGCTTGCCATGCAGAAGGTCGTGGGTTCGAGTCCCATCATCCGCTTCGAATGACGGCCGCAGACTCCAAGTGGGGAGAGGGCGCGAACGCCGAGGCGATCACGGCGTGGGACGGGCCGCTGTTCGACCGCTTCGTGCGCTTCCGGCACATCGTCACGACCGGCCTCGGCGCGCACGGCGAGAAGGCGCTCGAGCTGTTCCCGCCGCAGCCGGGCGAGCGCGTGCTCGACATCGGCTGCGGCTTCGGCGACACGACACAGCGGATCGCCGGCATCGTCGGTCCTGAGGGCGAGGCGGTCGGCGTCGACGCGGCCGCCAACTTCATCGAGGCCGCACGGCAGGAGGCGCGGGAGGCCGGCGTCGAGAACATCCGCTTCGAGGTCGCCGACGTCGAGACGACGAGATTCGAGGAGCGCTTCGACCGCGCCTTCTCGCGGATGGGGACGATGTTCTTCGCCAATCCCGTGTGGGCGCTGCGCAACGTGCGCGAGGCGCTGCCGGCCGGTGGTCTGCTGACGATGGTCGTGTGGCGCCAGCGGACGGACAACGACTGGCTCTACCGTGCACAGACGATCGTCGAGGGGTTCGTCGCGCGTCCCGAGGAGGCCGATGAGCCGACCTGCGGACCTGGCCCGTTCTCGATGGCCAACGCCGATACGACGACCGACGTCCTGAAGCACGCCGGCTTCACCGACGTGACGTTGCATCGCTGCGACATCCCGATCCTCATCGGCAACGACGTCGATGAGGCGATCGAGCTCGTGATGAGCCTCGGGCCGGCCGGCGAGCTGCTGCGGCTGGCTGGAGAGAGCGCTGCCCACCTGCACGGCGAGATCGACGCTGCGCTGCGCAAGGGCCTGACGGAGTTCGCGCAGGCGGACGGCACGCTCGTCGCACCCGCCTCGACGTGGATCGTCTCGGCCGCCGTCTGAGCACCGCGCGCTCGCTTCGCCCGCTGCCGCTCGCCGCGCTGGCGCTCGCATGTGCGCTCGGGCTCGTACTCGCGTATGTCGTGTTCGTGCGGACGCATGCCGGGCAACGGATCGACGAGGCAGCATTGAACGGGCGGCTCGCCTCCACGCATGCGCGCCATGCTGCCGACCAGCTCTTGACGACGATCAGCGTCGGATCGGTCGTGCTGGCGCTGGTGCTGTTGGCGGGACAGGCGCTCGTGCGTCGCCGTGTGGCGCTGGCGGTGGCCGCGGTCGCGGTCGTGCTCGGCGCGGTCGGGCTGACCGAGGTCCTCAAGCACCTGGTATTGCCGCGGCCCGATCTCGTGCCGACGGCGATCGAGCACAACAGCTTTCCGAGCGGACACACCACGACCGCGTTCGCGGTCGGGGTCGCAGCGGCTCTCGCCGCCCCGCCGCGGTGGCGACGCGCGGTCGCGGCGGGCGGGTTGGCGTACGGAACGGCGATCGGCGTCGCGACGATCGCTGCCGGGTGGCACCGGCCGAGCGACGTGGCCGGCGGGCTGCTGGTCGTGACCGGCTGGGCCGCGGCGGTCGTGCTGGTCGTCGCGTTGGCGGATCCGGATGCATTCGGCGCCGACCGCGTCGACGGCGAGCGCGACGGTCCGCGTTCGACCTGGGTCCGCCCCCGCGATCTGGAGGCGTATGTGCTGCTGGCTGCGACAGCGCTTGCCGCCGGGTGGGTCCTCGCTGTTGCGATCGTCGGCGGCAACCGCGTCGGCGCGATCGAGCTGACGAGGCTCAACGCGGCGTTTGTGGCGGCGTGCACATGTGTCGCTGCGCTCGCGGCGGTGCTGCTGGTGGCGCTGCTGACGGTGCTGCGCGCGTCGCTTCCGGCGCGCCGCGATTGATCGCTGCCGGAGCGGTCGCGCACGTTTACGCGTATTCCCGGGGTTTTGGGGTACGACGGGGCTAAGCGATCCTGGAGGGGAGACCATGGCGGATTCGACGCCGCGTTCCCGTGCAAGCGCAAGAGCTGGTCGCGCCAGAAGAGCAAGTGCCTCCCGTTCACGCTCCACGGCCGCGAGGAGAGCGGCTTCGACGCGGGCGAGATCGCGCTCAGGCGGCAGCGCTCGCAGATCCACCGCCGAGAGGACCCCCGCCCGCAGATCGTCCGCACCGTCGAACGGCTCCCCGAGCCGCAATGGCCACCTCGCTCCGCTCGAGTCGGTCGGCGACGCGGTCGGCTCGGCCACGCGGAAGGTGAGCGGTCCGCTGCTCGCCGGCGGCGCCGCGGCGGCCGGCGCGATCGGCGGCATCGTCCTCGGCGCACGCGTGCTGCGCCCGCGTACCCAGAGGAAGGTGCTCGGCATCCCGATCCCGCGTGACGGGATCGGCTTCAAGCCGCTGGCGAAGGAGGTCCGCAAGGCGGGCAAGCAGATCGAGCGGATGGCGGACGAGGTCGGCAAGGCAAGAGCGCAGGCGGAGAAGGTCGGCAAGGCGCTGTCCTGATGGCGACCGACGCGAGAGCTCAGCGCACCAGACGCGGGGCGGCACAGGGCAAGACCCCCGTTGCGGCTGCTGGCGCCGCAATCGGCGGGCTCGCGGTTGGAACCGTCGTCGGTGTGCGACTTCGCACGCGGCGGCGCTCCCACCTGCTCGGCGTCCCGCTGCCGCACTCGCGCGAGCTGCGCCATGGGGCGCGCGGGGTGGCGCGTGCGGGACGCCGGTTCTACGAACTGGAGCGTGACGTGCATGCGCTGCGGGCTCAGGCCGAAGTCGCCCGGCGGCAGTCTCCGATCGAGGTCGTGCTGTCGGCGCTCACGTCCCGGCGCCTGCCGCGCAAGACCTGACCTGGACCCTCGAACGGAGGTGCGTGTGCCTGAGATGACGAAACGCGACAGCACCGTCGTGCGCTACCTCAACGAGGCGTACGCGAATGAGCGGCGGCTGGAGCTGGCGCTTGCCGCGCATGCCGAGGCGACGACGCGGCCGGAGTACGCGCAGCGGCTGCGTGATCATCTGAGAGAGACGAGCGGGCATGCGGCCAAGCTCGAGGGTCGCATCAGAGGCCTCGGCGGGACGCCGGAGACGACGTCGATCCCGGGGCCGGAAGCGCTTGCGGAGAGGATCGAGTCGGCTCAGGGGATCGTGCAGCGTGCAGCGTCGGCAGTTCAGCACTCGTTGCATGCCGTGCGGCGGACGGGTGAGCAGCAGCTGATGCTGGAGAATGCGCGGACCGAGTTCCGCGATGAGGCGCAGGAGATCGCCATGTACCGGGCGATCGATGGCCTCGCGAACGCCGTGGGGGACGTCGAGACCGCGAGACTGGCACGCGAGATCCTGCGCGAGGAGGAGCGAATGGCCTCCTACCTCAGCGACCTGATCCCCGACCTCGCGCTGGACGTGGCGCACGACGAGGTGCCGGTTTCAGAGATCGCTGGCCCGGCGGCGCACCGAACGGCGTCGGACGGCGCGGCGAGACGACCCACGGCGCGTGCGCGCACCCGATCGAGGCCTGCGGCGAGGGGCAGAGCGAGAAGACCGGCGGCGAGAGCGAGACCTGCGGCGGCGAGACGCAGAGCGAGACCGAGACCTGCGGCGGCGAGAAGAGGCGCCGGCGCCGGCTCGCCGAGATCCAGATCGGGGAGAAGACGCTAGAGGCGACGACCGGAATCGAACCGGTGTACACGGCTTTGCAGGCCGCTGCGTAGCCACTCCGCCACGTCGCCTAGAGGGCGCATAGCGTAGTCGACTCCAGCCGTCCGCCGCCGACGCAGGCCACGTCGCCGCATCCACGTGCGCGTTGCTAGGCTTGCGTCTCCCAGGGCGATTAGCTCAGCTGGGAGAGCGCCGCCTCGACAAGGCGGAGGTCACTGGTTCGAGCCCAGTATCGCCCACTTGGAATGGAGCCCCGGAATGCCGGGGCTGTTCTCGTTCTAGGGGCTGTGATCGCCGGTGTGGCCGGCGATCTCGCAGTTCCGCTCGTTCCCGGCCGTTCTTCGCGGTCGGCTGCGCGTGGCGCACGCGGGAGCGCCGGCCGCTTCCGCTGCTCTAGGCGTCATGGTGACGCCCGCTGCGCGTCATGGTGGCGCACAGCGGGCGCCATGGTGGCGCACGAAGTAGAAGCAGTAGGTAGATCCATGTCGAGAACCCTGACGGCGCGTCGCGGGCGACGCGGCCAGTCGGGGGATCTGGCGACATGCATCAGATAGCGTGCAAGCCTTGGCCGCCGGGGGATCGGGGCGGTACCGTGTACGCCATGACGACGAAGGACCGCCTGCATCAAGTGGTGGATTCGCTGAGCGAGGAGGAGGCAGCCGACGCGCTCGACTACCTCGTGTCTCGTGGCCGCGATCCGCTCGCGCGTCGCCTCGATGCCGCGCCGCTCGATGACGAGCCGCTGACGGACGAGGAGCGCGAGTCGCTGCGCGAGGCCCGCGAGGACTTCGCCGCCGGCCGCGTCGTCTCGATGGACGACCTTCGCCGGGACCTCCTCGGTTGACGCGCAGGCCGTGGCGCGTCGACTTCGCTCGACGCGCCGAACGCGACATGCGGCGGCTCGACCCGCCCGTTCAGCGCCGCGTGTTCGCCGCGCTCGACCGGCTCGCCGCCGACGACCCCTCCCTGGACGTGCTCAAGCTCACGGGCCAGGACACCTGGCGGCTGCGCGTCGGCGACTGGCGCGTCATCTTCGAGCGCGACGAGGCGATCCGGGTCATCGGCGTCGTCCGGGTGCTGCCGCGCGGGCGAGCTTACGACCGCTGACCGTGACGGGCCCGGCACTCCTCCATCACGAGCGCGCGCAGTGCTTCGACGAACTCGACTTCAACTTCCGTCCACGCAGGGGATGAGTCGCGCGTAGGGTGCGTCCAGAAGGAGGGCTCCGCAGTCACAAGCGCGCGTATCGCTTCGACGTACTGAGCCTTAAGCTCCGACAATGGGTTGCGCGCGGCGCGGGTCGCGCGGCGCGTTGGGCTCTCCCCGAACTCGCTTCGGAGGGCGTGCAAGAGGCCGTAGGGGTGCTCCCGGAGCAGCGCGTCACGATCGAACGCATAGTCCAGCGCTTGCGCGGAGATCCGACCGCCGTGCGTTGCCGCTACAGCCGTGGTTGCGGGACCGAACAAGACGCTTGTGACACCAGTGAGCATCCTCCATACGTAACGAATTCGTCCGCGCTTGAGCCTGTCCTCAAGGTCGGCCAGCGCAGGCTCTACACGGTTCTTGATGACCGCGTCCGCTTGCTCCAGGATCACTGCGGGCGGCGCATCGTGTTGCATTGTCCGGGCTAGGTCGACAACTGATGCGCGGAAGCGCCCCATCAGCCGTCCGTTCTTTTCGCGGAACGACAACACGTCCTCGATCGTCGTGCCCGGGAGAACCCTTATCCCCTGGAGAGATGCGTTTGCGAGTGCTGCCTCCGGACGAGGGGCCGCGTCGACGTCCGCGGGAAAGGACGCAGCAGCAGCGGAGAACTCGCTAACCGCGATGGAAGGAATTCCGCAGCGATCTGCGTGTCTGCGGACCAGGCGAACACGTGCTTCGAACTGCCCTGCAAACAAGCTTCCCAGGTCGCTGGCGAAGTCATCGATGCCAATCGCTTTGCACAGCACTGCAGCAACCTCTTGTATCGACGCGGTTGCGGACGGGGGCTCGTACCCTCCGTCGGGCGCGAAGCGAAAAGTCACAGGAAGGTTCGCAGCGATGAGGTGGCTGACTAGCCCGTGTTCTTCCAGCTCGCTGGAGCCTGCGTCTGCTGCTGATTGTGCAAGTTCCTCCGACAGGAAGACGATATCCACGCTCTCCCAGCACAGGAGCAGCGTCAGAAGCATCTCCGTAGAGAGCGGAACTTGGTCAGGCAGGACAAGGGCGCGAGCAACCTCGGGCACCATCGGAAATCGTAATCTCTGCACGCTGCCTGGGAACAGGACGTGGCGCGTTCCCGGCAGGGATGTGTCCGATCTGTGCCTCACGAGCCGTGGGGCGTACTGTTTGCCGCGGAATCGCTGAAGCGAATAGCCCGGCACACGGGCGATTTCGGCGGCCTGACCGGCAAAATCTCACCAGCCACACATCCGCCTCGACAAGGCGGAGGTCACTGGTTCGAGCCCAGTATCGCCCACTGAGCCCAGTATCGCCCACTGGTTTGGAGCCCCGCCGCTGCGGGGCTCTTTGCGTTTTGGGCCCCCGCGGCGCATGCATGCTGGCTGGCGGTAATCGCACGCTGGAGGATTGCCGCCTGCGGCACGAGGTCGCGAGGCGATGTGTGAGGTGCCGGAGGACTTCGCGGCGGGGCGGGTCGTATCGCTGGAGGCGCTTCGTCGTGAGCTTGGGGGCCTAGCTAGGTGTCTCGCCTGGCATGTCCAGTGCGATCGGCACGGCGCGGTACGCTCCGCGCGTGGGATCGTCTGCAGAACAATCGCGCCCCGACGGAGCGGCCGACCCTGTTGCCGTCCGTGACCCGCTCGCCGTTCCAGAGGCGGTCATCGACGCACGTCGGCGGCCGATGTCAGAGCGGCTGGAGCTGGCGTTGAACTGGAACACGGTGGCGTCCGAGCTGCGCGCCGGCCTCGCGGCCGTCAAGCGCGGCGCTCCAGTGGATCAGTGAGCGACGGCGACACCTTCCATCCGCGCGAGCTGTTCCAGGCGCTCGCGCGTCACGGCGTCGAGTACGTAACGGTTGGAGGCGTCGCCATTCAGGCGCATGGTGCGCAGCGCTTGACGCGAGATCTCGACGTGGCGATTGCCGCATCGAAGGACAACTTGGAGCGGCTGGCGGCGGCGCTTTCGGATGTCGATGCGCGCATCCTCGGCCCGGACGGCCAGCACTCACGCTCGACTCCCAGCGCGGCCATGCTCGCCTCCGGCGACCAATGGCACCTCGTCACGAGCTACGGCCGGCTGGACGTGCTCACGCTCCCGGCACACCTTGGATCGTTCGCCGACATGCGCGCGCGTGCTCACGACGTTCCGCTCGGCGACGTGAACGTCCCGATCGCGCACCGCGACGACCTGCTCCGGATGAAGCGTGCTTCCGGCCGACCGCAGGATCTTGAGGACGTGCGGTTGCTCCAATCGCTGGACGACGAAGCCTGAGCGATTACGACGCGTCTTCCGCGCTCGCGGCGCCGTCGCGCGCGACGATGCCTTGGGTCGTGCCGGCGACAAGGAGAGATCAGTGGCGCAAGCTCAGTCGGCGATCTACGCTAGACGCCTATGGCCGGCTGCTCCCATCTGCCGCATGTGCAGATCTCCCGACTGCCCGAGTCGGTCGAGGGCTGCGAGGACTGCCTTGCGAGCGGCGGCGCGTGGCTGCATCTGCGCATCTGCCTCGAGTGCGGAAAAGTCGGCTGCTGCGACAGCTCTCCCAACCGTCACGCCAGCGCGCACGCGCACGACAGCGGCCATCCGCTGATCCGCTCGCTTGAGCCGGGCGAGGAGTGGTCGTGGTGCTTCGTGGACGAGGTCGCGCTGCTGATCCCGGGGATCGAGGGCGAGACGCAGATCCCGCCTTCGCCTCTCGGCTAGTCCACCCGCTGGCGATCGGGGAAGGGCGAGCCGGGGTAGGGTTGGCGCATGCCGACCGACGAGCAGATCCAGGAGCAGATCGAGGCGCTTGAGCAGGAGCGCATCGCGTTGCGTGAGCGCGAGGGGGAGCATGACCCCACGCAGGCGCAGGATGTCGCGCGGCTCGAGGAGATCCGTGTCGAGCTCGACCGCCTGTGGGACTTCCTGCGTCAGCGCAACGCGCTGCGCGAGGCAGGCCGCGATCCCGACGAGGCGAACGAGCGCTCGGCCGAGGTCGTCGAGAAGTACTGGCAGTAGCGCCCGGCAGCGCTCAGGCCGCGCGGTCGAGCAGCAGCTCGGCGGCGGGTTGCGGGCGTCCGAACCAGTACCCCTGCGCGTAGCGGATCCCAAGCGCTTCGAGCGTCGATATCTGCGCGGCGTGCTCGACGCCCTCGGCGATCACGCCGACGCCGACCTCGGCGGCGAACGACACGAGCGCTGACGCCAATGCCCGCGCGAGTGGGCTCTCGTCGAGCTGCCGGGTCAACGTCATGTCGAGCTTGATCCAGTCGGGGGAGACCGCCAGCACCTGGCTGAGGCTCGCATGACCGGCGCCGAAGTCGTCGATCGCGACTCTGCCGCCGGCGGCGCGCAGCGGCGCGAGCCGCCGGGCGAAGTCGGCCTCGTCGAGCCGGCGATGCTCGGTGATCTCAGCGATCACCCGGTACGCCTCCGTGCCGAGCGCGTCGCGGAAGGCGGGCGTGGCGACCGTCTCGGGCGAGACGTTCACGGACAGCGCGGCGTCGGCCGGCAGCAGCGGCAGTGCACCGATCGCGGCGCGGACCGCGAGCAGCTCCAGGGGAACCCCGAGGTCCACCTGCCAGGCGTCGGCGAACCAGCGGTCGGGGGTGTGTCCGGGATCGCCCGGGAAGCGCGCGAGCGCTTCATAGGCGATCGTGCGGCCGCCCGCGAGCGAGACGACCGGCTGGAACACAGGGACGATCGCCTCAGCTTGCAGTACACCGGCGATGCGCGCGATGCACGCCTCGTGGTCGGCGCTGCCGGGGCGCAGCCCGCCGTCGCGGACGGGACGCGTGCAGCAGACGATCTCGCGCGCCGCGCCGTCGGCGCCGTCGGCGATCCGGCTCGTGGTCTCAACCCAGCGGTATTCGCCTGACTTGCGTCGCAGCCGGTAGACGACTGCGGCCGGCGCGCCGTCGAGCACGCTGCGATGGACGCCGCTCACCTTTGGCACGTCATCCGGGTGGAAGTAGTCGTAGGCCCAGGTGCCGACGAGCTCCTCCGGTTCGTATCCGAGCAGCTCGCGCGCTGCAGCGGAGACGAAGCGATACGTCCCATCTGGCGCATGCGTGGAGATCATGTCGGTGAGGCGATCGAGGACCCTGCGCATCTCGCGGAAGTGATCGACAGAGCGGCGATGCGCCTTGAATGGTGAACCGTTCCGGAGCATTGACCGGTACGCCGAACTGGCGCCGGCTCGCTACAATCTGACGTTGACGTAAGGATACGAATCATCGCCGCCGCAGCCGACACCACCGTCACCGCGCGCCGGCGCCGCCCCGGCGTCGCCGCCGACCACGAGCACTACAAGTGGTGGGCGCTGTCGTGCACCAGCCTCGGCATGCTGCTGGCGACGACGAACTCGGGCACGCTGATCATCGCCCTGCCCGACCTGGAGCGGGAGCTCGGCACGAGCCTGCTGGCGCTCGTGTGGGTGATCCTCGCCTACATGATCGCCTCGACGGTGCTCGTGCTCACCTGCGGGCGGCTGTCCGACCTGTTCGGCCGCAAGCGCGCCTACGTGGCCGGCTTCATCGTGTTCGCGGTCGCGTCGCTCGGCGCGGGCTTCGCCGCCGACGGCACGCAGCTGATCCTGTGGCGGATCCTGCAGGGCGTCGGCGCCGCGTTCCTGTTCGCGAACGCCTCCGCGCTCGTGACCGACGCGTTCCCGCGCGAGCAGCTTGGCGTCGCGATGGGCACGAACGTGATGGTGGCGGCGATCGGGCTCGTGATCGGGCCGGTGCTCGGCGGCGCGCTCGTGGCGATCAGCTGGCACTGGGTCTTCTGGTTCAACGTGCCGCTCGCGCTGGCCGGCTCGCTGTGGGCCTGGCTGATCCTGCACGAGCTCGCGAGACCGGACGAGGTGCGCGGCTTCGACCCGCTCGGCACGCTCACGTTCGTTGCGGGCCTGACCGGCCTCGTGCTCGGCATCTCGCGCGGCGGGCTGTCCGGCTGGGATGACCCGGTCGTGCTCGTCAGTCTTGTCGCGGCGGTGATCCTGCTGCCGCTGTTCGTGCTGATCGAGCACCGCTCGCGCGCGCCGATGCTCGACCTGACGATCTTCGAGAACCGCCTGTTCGCCGCTGCGACCGGCGCCGCCTTCATCAACGGCCTGTCGCGCTTCGCGCTGATGTTCGTGTTCGTCTTCTACTTCCAGGGCGCACAGGGCGACGACCCCATCACCGCCGGTCTGAAGCTGACGCCGCTCGCGGTCGGGATGCTCGTCTCCTCGCCGCTCGCCGGCGCGTGGGCGGACCGCCGCGGCTCGCGCGCGCTCGCAGCGCTCGGGATGCTCGTGACCGCGGTCGGCCTCGCCGGCATGACCCTGCTGGAGGCCGACTCGGGCTACTGGCTCTCGACGATCTGGCTGTTCGTCGTCGGCGTCGGCTCTGGCATGTTCAACTCGCCGAACACCGCGGCGATGATGGGAATCGTCCCGCCGCACCGCCGCGGGATCGCCGCCGGTGCGCGCATGATGCTGCAGAACACGGGCGCGATCCTGTCGATCGCGTTCGTGCTCGCCGTCATCACCGCCGCCGTGCCGAGAGACGTGCTGTTCAAGATCTTCTCCGGGCTCGCGTCCGGCCTGACGCCGGCCCAGCTGGCACCGTTCATCGCGAACATGCACACCGCCCTCTGGGTCCTGTCCGCGGTCTCGCTGCTCGGTGCGCTCGTCTCGCTGCTGCGTCCGCCCCAGGGGAACGCCGCGTGAGTGCGGTCGACGCGAAGCCGGCGCTCCTGCGGATCGGCGACCTTGCCAGGCTCGTCGGCACGACGCCGCGGACGATCCGCTACTACGAGGAGAAGGGCCTGCTGCCGGTACCCGAGGACCGCGCCGCCGGCAAGCACCGCCTCTATGACGAGCAGGACGTCGAGCGCCTCAGAGAGCTGCTGCGGATGCGCAACCTGCTGGGCGTGCCGCTCGAGGAGCTGCGCGAGCTTGTCGCGCTCGACGACGAGCGCGCGCTGCTGCGCAGCGAGCTGCACCGCACCGACGCGCCGGCTCAGCGCCAGCGGATCCTGCGCCGCCTCGACGCGCTCGCCGAGCGCCAGCTGGCTGCCGTCGACCGGCGCGCCGCCGAGCTCGACGTGTTGCGCGAGGAGATCCGCGCGCGCCGGCAGCGCATCGCGGACCTCCTCGCGGGACGCGGCTGAGTCAGGCGCCGACCGGCTCGCGCGCGGGCTCAGGCGCCGGTGCCACGAGCGGCTCGCCGGAGCGCTCCGCGCCGACGCGCGGCAGCCACGCCAGCCAGCGCGGCAGGTACCAGTTGCGCTCGCCGAGCAGCGTCATCGCCGCCGGCAGCAGCACGGCGCGCACGATCGTCGCGTCGATCAGGATCGCCGCCGCCAGGCCGACGCCGAGCTGCTTGAACTCGATCGCCGAGAGCGTCGCGAAGACGCCGAAGACGGCGACCATGATGATCGCGGCGCTCGTGACCGTGCCCGCCGTCGTCTTCAGGCCGTGGCGGATCGCGTCGTTCGTCGACATGCCGCGGTCGTATGCCTCGCGCACGCGGCTGAGGATGAACACGTGGTAGTCCATCGAGAGGCCGAACAGCACCACGAACAGGAACAGCGGCAGCCACGAGGTGATCGCGCCGGTCGATCTGAAGCCGAGCAGCGACTCGCCCCAGCCGTGCTGGAAGACGAGCACGAGCAGCCCGTACGCGGCGCCGACGCTCAGCAGGTTGAGCGCGATCGCCTTCGCCGCGATCACGAGCGAGCGGAACGTCACGAGCAGCAGCACGAACGCGAGCCCGAGCACGAACGCGAACACGTACGGCAGCCGGCTGCTCATCAGTGCGTTGAAGTCGGCGGTCTCGGCCGTCATGCCGGTCACGGCCACCTGTGCGTCGGCGGGCAGGTCAGCGCGCAGCGCGGGGGTCAGCTCGCCGCGGATCACGTCGAGCGCGTGGCGGGAGGCCGCGTCGGCGCCGTCGCCGTCGATCGGCAGGTCGATCGCGGTGACGCGGCCGTTCGTCGCCACGTCGACCGTGATCGGGTCGTTGACGACGCCGCTCGCGAGCGCGCGTCTGCGCAGGTCCGCGATCGCGGCTCTGCCGGCAGGCGTGCTGAGCGCGTCGCTTTCGACGACGACCGTCGCCGCGATCTCCTTGCCGGGGAAGGCGGCCTGGATGCGGTCGTAGGTCTGCATGATCGGCAGGCTGCGTGGGAGCGAGTCCGTGCCGGGGAGCGCAGTGTGCATGCCGAGCACGGGAACGCTGAGCGCGACGAGCAGGCCGCCCGCGACCAGCAGCGAGCCGAGCGGGCGGCGCAGGACAGCGTCGATCGCGGCACCCCAGGCGCGCGCGCCGGTGTTCGGGCGCGCCGTGTTGCGCTGCCGCATGAGGAACGGGATACGTCCACGCTCGACGTTGTCGCCGAGCTTCGACAGCAACGCCGGCAGGATCGTCAGCGACGCGATCAGCGACACACCGACGACGAGGATCGCTCCCATCGCCATCGCCGCGAACGTGGTGTCGCCGGCGATGAACATGCCGGCCATCGCGATCATCACGGTCAGGCCGGAGATCAGCACCGCGCGGCCGGAGGTCGCGGCCGCTGCCTCCAACGCTGCTCGCTCGGAGCGCCCGGCCGCGCGCTCCTCGCGCTCGCGCCGAAGGTAGAAGAGGGCGTAGTCGACGCCGACGGCGAGGCCGATCAACAGCACGACCGAGCCGACGCTGTCCTCGATCGGGATGACGTGCGAGCCGATCGCCACGAGCCCGAGCGTCGCCATTACGGACGAGAGCGCGAGCAGCAGCGGGATCCCGGCCGCGACGAGCGCGCCGAATGCGGCGACGAGGATCGCGAGCGTGATCGGGATCGACAGCAGCTCGGCCTTCTTGAAGTCGTCGGAGAACATCTGCGAGATCGCCTCGTCGGCGCTCGCGTCGCCGAACTGCTCGATGCGCAGCTCGGGGTGCGCCCGTTGCGCGGCGGCGGTCGCCGCCAGCAACGGTCTGACCTGCGTGTGGTCGACGTCGTGGCGCAGCTCCATCGTCACGAGCGCAGCGTGGCGATCGGGTGCCATCCGCGGTGGGTCGACCTCCAACACCTGCCGGTTCTCGCGCATGCGTTGCACGACGTCGTCGACCGCCGCACGGAACGCTGGATCGCTCGCGGACACCGTGCGCGAGGAGACGAGCACGCTCTCGTGTGCGTGGTCCGGGAACGCGCTGTCGAGGATTCGCTCGGCGTGGCCGGACTCGCCCGGGCCGTTCTGATCACCGGAGCTGTTGGCGCCGACGACCATGTTGCCGACCACGAACGCAAGCAGCACGAACGCGATCCAGCCGAGCACGGCGGCCTTGCGGTGCTGCGCGCTCCAGCGTCCGGCGCGGGCGGCGAAGCTCTTGGGCGGCATGGCGACGTCCTCTCGTGGTGGATGGAGTGGCGTCTCGCAGCCTCTCGTCGCGAACGCGCCGGGCCAATGCGGGCGACCGGCGAGCGATGGTGTGGGAGGGCACCCGGGCGGGGGTGGGGCTAGCCCCCGGGCACCCGATGACCCGTCTTGTCAAGCGGCGATCGGCGTGCGGCGTCGCCGCACTTCGGACCGTCGGCGCAGCAGCCAACCGCCCCACAGCGCGAAGGCGACGAGCGCGATCGAGCTCAGGACAGCCCCGGCCCTCAGGCCCGGCACCTGGAAGCTCCACACGATCTCGTGCTCGCCGGGTGGCACCGCGACGCCGCGCAGCACCACGTCGGGGTGGATCACCTGCGCCGGCCTGCCATCGACCGTCACCGTCCAGCCGGGCGCCCAGGCGTCGTCGAGCACGACAAGGCCGCCGCGCGTGAGCGACGCATGCAGGCGGACGCGCGCGTTCTCGTCGGAGACCACGTGCACCTCGCCTCGCGCCGGAGGGGCACCGGCGACCGGCAGCTCGTCGCGCGGCACGGCCACGGTCGTGCGGGGGTCGAAGTGCTGTTCGACGATCGATGCGATCGCCGCCTGCTCGCTATCGGCATGCGTGATCCTGGCGGGGACGAACGCGCGCGGGACCGCGGACGGGTTGCGGTAGATCAGCGCGTCGGCGCCGCGGTAGACCCGCTTCAGGCCTGACTCGCGCGACGGCTTGACGCCGGGCGCGAACAGCAGATAGCGCATGCCCAGCACGCTCATCACGCGCATCGTTTCGACTGAGTCTTCGCGCACGAAGTAGGCGCCGCCCGGTTGCTGGTTGGGCTGGCCGCTGCGCCACAGCCGGAAGAACCTGAGGCTTGGCTGCGGCTGGTCGTAGCCGCGCACGTCGCGCAGCCCGTAGACGGTGGTGAAGTCAGCCCACAGCGCATTCTCGTAGGCCGCCATCCGCCCGTCGCCGGCATGCCGTCTCAGGTACCTGATCGCCGCCGTCTCCGGTGGGATCGCCTTGGCGGCCGGCGGCATCGGCTGAAAGCCCCCAGCGAAGTGCAGCAGGTCGAGGGCTGCCACGAGCACGAGCAGAGGAAGCAGCACCGGCCGCAGCCGCGGGCGCCGCCACGCCGCCAGCAGCAGCATCGCGGCAGTGCCGGCGCATATCGCCCACCACGCCACGCTCGCGAACACGAGCCCCGTTTCCGCGATGTTGCCGGCGCGGTCGAGCAGGTAGTGGAACGCGAGCGACCGTTCGGCGGCTTCGATATGCAGCGACATGAGCGGGACCGTGACCGCGAGCCCGATCGTCACGACGAGTGCGGCTGCGTGTCGGCGGCGCGGACGCTCGAGCAGCGCCTGGAGCCCAAAGGCGCCCAGCATCGCGATGCCGAGCTGCGTCCACAGCAGGAGCCGCTGGTTCTGAACGCGGTCGAACAGCGGCAGCGCGCTCACGACCGCGTGCATGATCGGGGCGTTCACCGCAACACCCGCCCCAAGCAGACCGATGGTCGCGAACGGCAGCTTGCGCTTCCAGCCGGACGAGGAGACGACCGCGACGGTCGCGAGCACGAGAGCGATCACGCCGGCGTACAGGGTGCGCTCGTGGTAGAGCGCGGGCCCGGCTTCGAAGCCCTCGCTGGGGCGGCCCCACCATTCCGGGAAGAGCGCCGTGCGCAGGATGTCGTACGACATGTGCGCCCCGAGAAATTCCTGACTGCCCTGGCTGCGCGCGAGCGCGCCGGCGGTGTCCGTCGCCGCCATCTGAGCCGGCAGGAGCGCGACCGCGGTCAGGAGCGTGCCGAGGACGGTGGCCGCCCCGATCAGGCCGAGGCGCCGCACACGTTCGCGCCACGCCACGTCTTGGCTCACGAGCGCTCGCATGAGCGCGTACAGCGCCATTGCCGCCAGCACGTGCAACTGCGTCCCTGGATGGCCGCTCGCGATGACCACGGCGACGACCGCGCTGAGCGCCAGTCCATCCGTCGCACGGCCGCGGCGCACGATCCGCTCCGCAAGCCACAGGAGCCACGGCAGCATCGCCGAGACGGACACCAGCACGCCGTAGGACAGGAAGACGACGTTGAACGCGCACAGTGCGAAGCTGACTCCGGCGAGCATCGCCGGCCAGAAGCCGAGCCGCAGCTCGCGCGCCAGCAGGTACGTACCGAAGCCGGCGAGCCACAGCTTCACCGCCGCGACGAAGCCGAGCGCCCAGTGCAGAGGGAGGATCCACAGCGGCAGCGTGAACGGGCTCAGCCATGCGAGCTGGAAGTTCCCGAAGAACGGCGTCCCAGCCATCGCGTGCGGATTCCAAGCGGGGAATCTGCCGTCGTGCAGAAGCGCTCGCGCGAGCACATCCCATGGGTAGTAGGCGGTAGAGACGTCTTCCAGCTCGCGGTTGAAGTAGTGGGTGAGATCGGATGGCGCGATCGTCGACCACGGCCAGTCGAAGTAGAGGCCGGCTGTCGGCAGCAGCACATGGCCGCCGATCAGCACCGCGTGGAGGTAGGCGAACACCAGGATCGCGAACAGCGCTGCCGCCGTTCGATGCTCGTGCGCCCGGACCGCTGCCGCGATGCGGCCGGGTGCGCCGATGCGAGGCCGCTCGACCTCCTGCAGTGTGATCCCTGCGCTCTCCATCCCGAGTCCCCCGTGGCAGTGCAGGAGACGAGAGGCCCCCGCGCGACCGGTGCTCATCCCTGCAATGCCGTGCATGCGATCCGTTCGCACGGAGCACGGCGATCCCCCAACAACCAGGATCATAAGCGACCGGCCAGTAGGTTGCACCTATCGCCGGCACCCGCAGCGTCGGCTGGAGCGTTATACGGGCGGTGGGGACGGGCCCTCGCCCGCCGAAGCTAGGATGCCCCTCCGATGCGGATCCTCCTGCCTGACGACACCGAGCTCCAGCTCGACGACGGCGCCACCGGCGCTGACGCGGCCGCCGCGATCGGCGCCGGCCTCGCGCGTGCGGCGCTCGCGGTGAAGGCGGACGGGCGCCTGCAGGACCTGTCTGCGCCGCTGCACGACGGCGCGCGGCTGGAGATCGTCACGCCCTCAAGCGACGACGCGCTCGAGCTGCTGCGCCACGACACCGCGCACGTGCTCGCCGCGGCCGTGATCGACCTCTATCCGGGCGTGAAGATCTCGATCGGACCGCCGATCGAGAACGGCTTCTACTACGACTTCGAGTTCCCGGACGGGGTCACGATCTCCGACGCGGACTTCGAGCGCATCGAGGCGAAGATGCGCGAGCACGTGAAGGCTGACGAGCGGTTCGAGCGGGAGGACGTCTCGGTCGCGGACGCGCTGGAGCGCTTCAAGCAGCAGGACCAGCCGTACAAGGTCGAGCTGATCGAGGACCTCGTCAGAAACGAGGGCGTCGAGACCGTCTCGCTCTACACGAACGGCCCGTTCACCGACCTCTGCCGCGGTCCGCACGGTCCCGGCACGAAGCGCATCAAGGCGTTCAAGCTGCAGTCGGTCGCCGGCGCCTACTGGCGCGGCGACGCGAGCCGCACGATGCTCACGCGCATCTACGGGACCGCCTTCTTCTCCAGAGAGGAGCTGGCCGAGCACCTCGAGCGCCTGGAGGAGGCGAAGGCGCGCGACCACCGCAAGCTCGGCGGCGAGCTGGGCCTGTTCCGCTTCTCGCCGGTCGCGCCCGGCGCGGCCTTCTGGCTCCCGAACGGCACGCGCGTCTTCAACGCGCTCGTCGCGCTCTCCCGGGAGATGGGCGAGAAGCACGGCTACACGGAGGTCAAGACCCCGCAGATCTTCGACAGCGTGCTGTGGGAGACCTCAGGCCACTGGGGCAAGTACCGCGAGAACATGTTCGTCACGCAGGCCGAGGACCGGCAGATGGCGATCAAGCCGATGAACTGCCCGGGCCACGCGCACCTGTTCGCGAGCGAGCGCCACTCCTACAAGGAGCTGCCGATCCGCTACAGCGAGCCGGGCCTGCTGCACCGCAACGAGCCGTCCGGCACGCTGCACGGCCTGCTGCGCGTGCGGCACTTCGCCCAGGACGACGCCCACATCTTCTGCACCGAGGAGCAGGTCCAGGACGAGGTGACCGGCTGCCTCGACTTCGCCTTCGCGACGCTCGGGCTGTTCGGCTTCGAGGTGCAGTTGGAGCTCTCGACGCGCCCGGGGAACCGCATCGGCTCCGACGAGATGTGGGATCGCGCCGAGGGCAAGCTGCGCCAGGCGCTGGAGGACCGCGGCCTCGACTATGAGCTCAACGAGGGCGACGGCGCTTTCTACGGGCCGAAGATCGACTACCATGTGAAGGACTCGCTCGGCCGCTCGTGGCAGCTCGGCACCGTCCAGCTCGACTACTCGATGCCGGAGCGCTTCGGCCTCACCTACACCGGCGCTGACGACAGAGAGCACCGGCCGGTGATGATCCACCGCGCCGCGTTCGGCTCCTACGAGCGCTTCATCGGGATCCTGATCGAGCACCTCGCCGGGCGCTTCCCGACCTGGCTCGCGCCGGTGCAGGCGATCGTGCTGCCGATCTCCGACCGCCACAACACCTACGCGACCGAGGTGGTCGGCGCCCTGCGGGACGCCGGCGTGCGCGTGGAGGCCGACGAGCGCGGCGAGTCGGTCGGGCGCAAGATCCGCGACGCCGAGCTGCGCAAGATCCCATTGATGCTGGTCGTCGGCGATCGCGAGGCGGAGACGGGGACCGTGTCCGTGCGCGAGCACGGGGCGGAGGAGGCGAGTGGGGTGCCGGTCAACGAGCTGGCCGCACGCGTCGCCGAGGAGACGGCCTCGCGGGCACGGTGACGCAATTGTCGCCACTCGCCCGCTGATCGACGCTCCGCCGCTATACTCGCCCGACGTTGATGATCCATCCGCCCACCAGCCCGCGCCTCCCCGCTTGACGCGCATTCACGCCGCCAGCTAAGTGCCGGTCCCGCGACGATTCGACCGGCGCCCGCCCGAGCGGGACACGACGCGCATCAACGAACGCATCCGCGTTCCCGAGGTGCGCCTCATCGACGACGAGGGTCAGCAGGTCGGGATCCTCAAGACGCCTGATGCGCTGCGCTATGCGCAGGAGCGCGACCTCGACCTCGTCGAGGTGGCCGCTGACGCGCGCCCGCCCGTCTGCCGTGTGCTCGACTACTCGAAGTACAAGTACGAGCAGGCGCAGAAGCAGAAGGCCGCGCGCAAGCACCAGCAGCAGATCACGATTCGCGAGATCAAGTTCCGCCCGAAGATCGCGCAGAACGACTACGACACGAAGAAGGGGCACGTCACCCGCTTCCTCAAGCACAAAGACAAGGTCAAGATCACGATCATGTTCCGCGGGCGCGAGGTGACGCACCCGGAGCGCGGCGTCGCGCTGCTGGAGAGACTCGCGGAGGAGCTGGCCGAGCTTGCCGTCGTCGAGCAGCGTCCGATCCAGGACGGCCGCAACATGACGATGATGCTCGGACCGTCCAGAGCCGTGCTGGCCGAGGGGGCGGAGCCGAGAGCGGCCGCCGCCGACGGCAGAGCGGACGGCGCTGCGCCGGCGGACGCCGCCGAGGCGAGACCCGCCGCGGAGGCGAGACCCGCCGCCGCCGACGACGCGAGACCGGCCGCCGCTGACGACGCGAGACCTGCCGCGGAGGCGAGACCCGCCGCCGCCGACGACGCGAGACCGGCCGCCGCTGACGACGCGAGACCTGCCGCCGAGGCGAGACCCGCGGCTGCCGACGCGAGAGCCGCCGACGTCAGACCGGCCGCCGCGAGAAGAGCGGCCGCGAGAAGAGCCGCCGCGAAGCGCGCCGCCGCGCGCTGACCCAACCCAGCGCCTTCGACGCGCATGCTCGCATCGCTGCTCGCCGTCGCCGTGTTCGCAGGCGTCGGTGGCGCCCCGCCGCCGGACGGCGGCAACGCATCCGGCTTGACGCTTGCACAGGCAGTCGGACAGCGGATCGTCGTCTCGCTACCCGGCACGACGGTGCCGGACGCGCTCGCGCAGCAGGTGCGCCGCGGCGAGGTCGCCGGTGTGATCCTGTTCAGCCGCAACATCGCCTCGCGCGCGCAGCTGCGCGCGCTCACGGGACGTCTGCAGGCGGAGCGCCGGCGCGGGCCGGCCGCGTTGCGAGGCCTGCCGCTGCTGGTGATGATCGACCAGGAGGGCGGGCTCGTGAAGCGCCTGGCGGGCGCGCCGTCGCGCTCGGCGGCGGGGATGGGGGCGACCGGCGATCCCGCGGCGGTGCAGGCGGAGGGCGTCGCGACGGCGCGCAACCTGCGCGGCGTCGGCGTCAACGTCGACCTTGCGCCCGTGCTCGATCTCGGCCTGCCCGGCTCCTTCCAGCGCGTGAGCGGCCGCGCGTTCGGCGCCACGCCGGCGGCGGTGAGCCGCTATGCGGGTGCCTTCGCCGACGGGCTCGCGGCCGGAGGCGTTCTGGCGACGGCGAAGCACTTCCCCGGCCTCGGCCGCGCGACGACCAACGAGGACCTGCAGCTCAACCGGATCGAGGTGGAGCTCGACGTGCTGCGCGCGCAGGACGAGGCGCCGTTCGCTGCGCTCGCGCGCGACCGCGTGCTGACGATGGTCTCGACCGGCGTCTACCCGGCGCTCTCTCCGCGCCCGGCGATGTTTGCGGCGGCGGTCGCAACGCACGAGCTGCGCGACGTCGTCGGCTTCGGCGGCGTCTCTATCACCGACGACCTGGAGGTCCCGGCGCTCGCACGCCTCTCGCCGGAGCGCAAGGCGCTCGCCGCCGTTCGCGCAGGCGACGACCTGCTGCTGTTCGCGCAGACCGCGTCGGCCGCGCAGCGCGGCGCTGCGGCGCTGCGGCGGTCGGTGTCGCGCGGAGCGATCGCGCGGGCCGCGATCGACGCCGGTGCGGACCGCGTGCTCGCGCTGCGCGAGCGCCTGCGCTGATTCGCGGGTCTCGCGGCGCAATGCAGGCGTTCTCTGCTTTACTACGCGACTCAATGCCGAAGATGAAGACGCATTCCGGCGCCAAGAAGCGCTTCAAGGTGTCCGCCAAGGGCAAGGTCCGCGGCCGGCACGCCTTCTCGAGCCACATCCTCGAGAAGAAGTCGCCGAAGCGCAAGCGCCGCCTCGGCAACCCCGCCGCGATCAGCGATCACGACGCCCCGCGCGTGAAGAAGCTGCTGGGAGTGGGCAAGTGACGCGCGTCAAGCGGTCGGTCCACGCGAAGAAGAAGCGGCGCGAGGTCCTCGAGCTCACGAGAGGCTTCCGCGGCCAGGCGAACCACAACTACAGACGCGCGAAGGAGGCCTTGCTCAAGGCCGACCAGTACCGCTACCGCGATCGCCGCAACCGCAAGCGCGACTTTCGTCGCCTGTGGATCACGCGCATCAACGCGGCCGCGCGTCAGAACGACCTCTCCTACTCGCAGTTCATGCACGGCCTGCAGCTGGCCGGGGTCGAGGTCGACCGCAAGATCCTCGCGGACATCGCCGTCCGCGACGCCGAGGCGTTCCGCCGATTTGCCGAGCGCGCCCGCGAGGCGTTGGCTGCGGCTGCCTGAGCCGAACCGCCGACGCAAACCGACCGGGCGCCGCTTCCTCTGGAACGGCGCCCTTCTTCGTTAAATGACCATCACATCGCCCCACAACGACAAGCTCAAGGAGATCCGCAAGCTCGCGCGGCGGCGTGAGCGCGCGCTCAGCGGCCGGTTCGTCGCGGAGGGCGAGGACCTGCTCGCGGCCGCCGACGCCGCCGGCTGGCCGGCGCTCGAACGCTATTGCGCGGCGGGCAGCGGACTCGACGGGGTGGAGGTGGAGCCGGAGCTGCTCGCCGGCGTCTCGCAGCTGGGGTCGGGCACGCGTGCGCTCGCCGTCTACGAGCAACGCTGGGCGGACGCGCCGGCCGGGCCGCTGTGCGTGGCGCTGCACGGGATCGCCGATCCGGGGAACGTCGGCACGGTGCTGCGCTCGGCGCTCGCGTTCGGCGCCGCCTCCGTCGCGCTCGGGCTGGACTGCGCGGACCCGTACGGGTTCAAGGCGGTGCGGGCGTCGATGGGCGCGCTGTTCGCGGTGCCGGTCGCGCGGTACGCGGAGGTCGGTGAGCTGCCGGGAACCGTCGTCGCGCTCGACGCGCATGCCGAGCTGTCGATCGCGGAGCTGACGGTCAAGGTCAACGGCCCGCTCACGCTGCTCGTCGGCGCCGAGCGGACCGGTCTGCCGGACGACGTCCTGGCGGTGGCCGACCGTGTCGTGCGGATCCCGATCCACAGCGAGTCGCTCAACGCCGCGATGGCCGCGACCGTTGCGCTCTATGAGGTGACGCGCAGCACCGTCGCCACGGACCGTAGGATGCCGACGCCATGATCGAGCGGATCGCAGCACTGCAGCAGGAGGGGGAGGCGGCGATCGCCGCCGCCGCGACGACCGACGCGCTCGAGCAGGCGCGGATTCAGTACCTCGGACGCAGAGCCGAGCTGCCGAACATGCTGCGCGGCGTCGCGCAGCTGCCGCCCGAGCAGCGCGGCCCGGTCGGCAAGGCGGCGAACGTCGCGCGCAAGGCGCTCGAGGAGCTGATTGAGGCTCGCGGCACGGCGCTGGCCGGTGCCGAGCTCGAGCAGCGCCTGGCGGAGGACCGGATCGACGTCACGCTGCCGGGCGCGCCGCTGCCGCCGGCCGGCGGCCTGCACCTGCTGACGCAGACCCGGCGCGAGATCGAGGACGTCTTCGTCGGGCTCGGCTATACGGTCGCCGAAGGACCCGAGGTCGAGCGCGTCTACTACAACTTCGACGCGCTCAACCACGACCCGGCGCACCCGGCGCGGCTGCGCACCGACACGTTCTACGTCGCGGACGACGTCGTGCTGCGCACGCACACCTCGCCGATGCAGGTGCGCTCGATGGAGCTGCAGCCGCCGCCGCTGTTCCTGATCGTGCCCGGGCGCGTGTATCGGCGCGACTCCGACGCGACGCACACGCCGCAGTTCCACCAGATCGAGGGGCTCGCGGTCGACGAGGACATCACGCTCGCCGACCTGAAGGGGACGCTCTTGGCGTTCGCGCAGGCGATCTTCGGCGACGAGCGTCAGGTGCGGCTGCGCCCGCACTTCTTCCCGTTCACCGAGCCGAGCGTGGAGGTGGACGTCTCCTGCTTCAACTGCACGGACGGCGTGACCCGCGACGGCTCGCGCTGCCCGCTGTGCAAGGGCACCGGCTGGATCGAGATCCTCGGAGCGGGGATGGTCGACCCCAACGTGTTCGGCTACGTGAGAGAGCACGGCTACGACCCCGAGCGGATCCAGGGCTTCGCGTTCGGGATGGGCGTCGAGCGGATCGCCTTCTTGAAGCACGGCGTCTCCGACCTGCGGCTGTTCTACGACAACGACCTGCGGTTCCTGCGGCAGTTCTCGGGGGCGGCGGCATGAAGGTTCCGTTGGAGTGGCTGCACGAGTACGTGAGACCGGACCTCGACGCGTCCGCGCTGGCCGAGCGGCTGGCGCTGACCGGCACTGAGGTCGAGCGGGTCACGCACCATGGCGTGCCGGCTGCCGGTGGGTTCGTGATCGGGCGGGTGCTGAGCGCCGAGAGACATCCCGACGCCGACCGGCTCAACGTCTGCAGCGTCGATCTCGGCGGCGATGCGCCCGCGCAGATCGTCTGCGGCGCGCCCAACGTCGCCGCCGGTCAGACGGTCGCGGTCGCCCAGCCGGGCGCCGTGATGCCAGATGGGACCAGGCTGCGCAAGGCGAAGCTGCGCGGGGTCGAGTCGGCCGGGATGATCCTCAGCGAGCCGGAGCTGGAGATCGGCGTCGAGAGAGCCGGGATCATGGTCCTGGGCCTCGACGGCGGTGGACCCGCTCCCGGCACGCCGCTCGCCGACGTCCTGCCGATCGCGACCGACGTGCTGGAGCTCGAGGTCACGCCGAACCGGCCTGACTGCCTCGGCATCTACGGCGTCGCGCGGGAGGTGCACGCGGCGACCGGCGCGCCGCTGGCGCCTGCGCCGTGGGCGGAGGACCCGGGCACGGAGGGATCGGTCGAGGGCGCTGCGGTGCAGGTGCAGACCGACCGCTGCAAGCGCTTCATGGCGCGCGTGCTCGAGGACGTGACGGTCGGGCCCTCGCCGACATGGCTGAAGGCGCGGCTGATGGCGGCCGGGCAGCGGCCGATCTCGAACGTCGTCGACATCACCAACTACGCGATGCTGCTGACCGGCCAGCCGCTCCACGCGTTCGACCTCGACCGCGTCGCCGGCGCGCAGCTGATCGTGCGCGACGGCCGCGCGGGCGACGAGCTGGAGACGCTCGACGGCGAGCTGCGCACGCTCGACCCGGACATGGTCGTGATCTGCGACGCGGACGGGCCGACGTCGCTCGCGGGCGTGATGGGCGGCGCGAGATCCGAGGTGCACGAGGGCACGACGCGGGTGCTGCTGGAGTCAGCCGTCTGGGACGGACCGAACATCCAGCGGACCTCGACGCGGCTCGCGCTGCGCAGCGAGGCGTCCGGCCGCTACGAGAAGGGGCTCGCGCCCGAGCAGGCGCAGGACGCGCTCGCGCTCGCGACGCGGCTGCTGGTCGAGCTGTGCGGCGCACGCGTCGCGCCCGGGACGATCGACGTCGACCCGCCCGGTGGCCGCGATCGCTCGAACGCGGTCATCCGGCTGCGCGAGGAGCGCGTGAGCGGGCTGCTCGGCGCGCCGATCGCGCGCGAGCGCTCGGCCGAGATCCTCGGTGCGCTCGGCTTCGGCGTGGCGGACGCCGCCGACGGGCTCGACGTCACCGTGCCGGCGTTCCGCCGCAACGACGTCACGCGCGAGGCCGACCTGATCGAGGAGGTCGCGCGGATCGACGGCGTCGACAAGCTGCCGGCGACGCTGCCCGCCTCCGGCCACGCGGTCGGCCGGCTCACGCACGCGCAGAAGCTCAAGCGGCTGGCGGCCGATACGCTCGCCGGCGCGGGCCTGCACGAGGCGATCGGCTGGTCCTGGAGCGCAGCTGAGCTGGCCGACAGACTGCGGCTGCCGGCGGGGGACCCGCGGCGCGCGGCGGTCGTCGTCGAGAACCCGATGTCGGCCGAGCATGCGCAGATGCGCACGACCCTGCTCGGGTCGCTGCTCGACGTCGCGCGGCGCAACGTGACGCATGGCACGCCGGACGTGGCGGTGTTCGAGGCGGGTGCGGTGTATCTGCCCGGCGGCGAATCGCTGCCGCGTGAGCCCTTCACCGTCGGCGCGCTGCTCACCGGCGCGGTGCGGGCGCCGTCGTGGCGGGAGCCGGCGCCGCCTGTCGCCGACTTCTTCGCGGCGAAGGGGGTGCTCGCCCGCCTGTTGGACGCGTTGCGCGTCGAATGGTCGGTCATCGAGGGGAGCGAGCCGTTCCTGCATCCCGGCCGGGCCGCTGCGGTCGTCGTGGCCGGTGCCCCGGTTGGCTGGCTCGGCGAGCTGCATCCCTCGATCGCCGCAGAGTGGGAGATCGCTGCGGAGGTCGCGGCGTTCGAGATCGACCTCGACGCCGTGATCGCCGCCGTGCCCGGCCCGGTCCGCTACGCGGACTACACCTCGTTCCCTGAGATCAGGCAGGACCTCGCGGTCGTCGTGCCGCAGACGCTCGCTGCCGCAGAGGTCGTCGCGGCGGTGCGGACGGCCGGCGGCCCACTGCTCGCGTCGGTCGACGTCTTCGACGTCTATCGCGGCGCCCAGATCGGCGAGAACGAGGTCTCGCTCGCGCTGCGGCTCGCGTTCCGCTCGCCCGAGCGGACGCTCACCGACGACGAGGTGGCCGGCCTGCGCAGCGCCATCGAGTCCGCGCTCGCCGAGATCGGAGGCCGGATCCGTGCCTAATCACGAGCACCGCGAATCTGCCCCCGTCATTTCGGGGCAAACTCGCGCTCCTCGGGTGGCGGTCCTGGGCGCGAGCGGGTATGCCGGGGCGCTCGCGGCACATCTGCTGTGGCGCCATCCGCGCTTCGAGCTGACCGCGCTCACGTCGCGCTCGGACGTAGGTCGGCGGCTTGACGATCTGTATCCGCGGTACCGGGTGCCGCTGACGATGGAGGAGCTCAATCTGGATCGGCATGCCGACGGGCTCGACGCCGCGGTCGTGGCCTACCCGCACCACGCGGCGGCGCCGACCGTCGCTGCGCTGCGCGAGCGGGGTGTCAAGGTCGTCGACCTGTCCGCCGACTGCCGCCTGCGCACGCTGAGCACCTACGAGCAGTGGTACGGCGCGCACCCCGCTCCCGCGCTCCTCGAGGACGCCGTCTACGGCCTGCCGGAGCTCGGCTACCGCGACGCGATCGCGACCGCCGACCTCGTCGCCAACCCCGGTTGCTTCCCGACCGCCACGCTGCTCGGTCTCGCGCCGCTCGCGAGAGCCGGCCTGATCGCCGACGTCGTGATCGACGCGAAGACGGGCGTCTCGGGGGCCGGTCGCGCGGCGACCGAGGATACGCACTTCGTGACGGTCGACGAGAACGTCGTCGCCTACAAGGTGGCCGGACACCGGCACGCGCCGGAGATCGACCAGGAGCTGGCTGCGCTCGGCGCGCAGAACGGACCGGTCGTGTTCGTGCCGCATCTCGTGCCGGTCGACCAGGGCGAGCTGATCACCGCCTACGTGAAGCCGTCACGCGACGTGGCGCAGGCGGAGCTCGACGCGCTGTTCGAGGACGCCTACGCCGGCGAGCCGTTCGTCGAGCTTGCGGACAAGCCGCCCGGCATGCACGACGTCGAGAACACGAACATCTGCCGCATCAGCGTCCACGGCGACCGCCACGACGGCCGCATCGTCGTGCTCGCCGCGATCGACAACCTGTGGAAGGGGACCTCCTCACAGGCGGTGCAGAACCTCAACCTGATGTTCGGGTTCCCCGAAGGGGAGGGGATCTCTTGACCGCGGGCTTCTTCAGCTCCCGCTGGGTCGAGAAGCCGCAGCACGTCACCGAGCTGGACGGCGGACTCCCACAGGGCTTTCGTGCGGCGGGTGTCGCCGCGGGCCTGAAGGCGGCCGGAGCGCTCGACGTGGGCCTGCTCGTCTCCGACGCCCCGGGGACCACGAGCGCAGCGCGCTTCACGCGCTCGGGTGTCGTCGCCGCGCCGGTCCGGCTGTGCCGCGAGCGCTGCGACCTCGCCCACCTGAGAGCGGTTGCCGTCAACGCCGGCAACGCGAACGCCGCCACGGGCGTGCCCGGCTTCGAGAGCGCCGGCGCGACGCAGATCGCCGCCTCGCGGCTGACCGGGATCGATCCCGCCGGCGTCGCGGTCGGCTCGACCGGCGTGATCGGCGTGCAGCTGCCGGTCGACCGGGTGCTGAACGGGCTTGAAGAGGCGCAAGAGCTGTTGCGTCCCGACGGCGACGCCGACTTCTCGGCTGCGATCCAAACGACGGATGCGTTCGAGAAGCGCGCGGCGCTGGAGGTCGCGCTGCCGAGCGGCACGGTGCGGTTGAGCGCCCAGTGCAAGGGGGCGGGGATGATCTCGCCGAACTTCGCGACGATGCTGTGCTTCGTGCAGACCGACGCGGCGCTCGACCCGGCGACCGCCGACCTGCTGCTCGGTGTCACGGTCAAGCGCTCGTTCGACCGCATCTCGGTCGACGGCCAGCTGTCCACGAACGACACCGCGATCCTGATGTGCAGCGGCGCGAGCGGGGTGGAGGTGACACCCGAATCCTCAGACGAGCTGGCGCTCGGCGAGGCGCTCGACGCGCTTCTGCGCCAGTTGGCGATCCTCATCGTCAGAGACGGCGAGGGGTCCAAGCGCGTGGGTCGGGTCGTGGTGCGCGGCGGTGACGGCGAGACCGTGGAGCGGGCCGCACGCGCGGTCGCGAACTCCCCGCTGGTGAAGAGCGCGCTGCACGGCGGCGACCCGAACTGGGGGCGGATCGCGCAGGCGGTCGGCGGCGTGCTGCTCGACCTGCCCGTCGACCTCGACATCGCGATCGAGGGCGTGCCCGTGTGCGAGGCCGGCGGCGCGCGCGCCTACGACGAGCAGGCGCTCGCACATGCGGTGTCGAAGGAGGAGGTCGAATACGCGATCGCCTTGAGCGACGGCGAGCCGCGCGCGGAGACCGAGGTCTTCTTCTCTGATCTCTCCCACGAGTACGTGTCGATCAACGCCGACTACAGAACGTGACCATGGACCTGACCCGCACGATCCCCGACGTCGGGACGCTGCTCGAGGCGCTCCCGTACATCCGCGAGTTCCACGGCAGGACGATCGTCATCAAGTACGGGGGCGCGGCGATGACCGACCCTGAGCTGCGCGAGGACTTCGCGCGGGATGTCGTGCTGCTCAAGTACGTCGGCTTGAACCCGGTCGTCGTGCACGGCGGCGGGCCCGACATCACCGCCTACATGGAGCGGCTCGACATGCCGGTCGAGTTCGTCGGCGGCTTGCGCGTCTCCGACGAGCAGACGGTCGAGATCGCAAAGATGGTGCTCGTCGGCAAGGTCAACAAGGACATCGTCCTGCGCCTCGGCCGCCACGGGCAGCCGGCGATCGGCCTGTGCGGCGACGACGGGCTGCTGTTCCGCGCCGCGCGCCAGGCCGCGCCCGGCGGCGAGGACATCGGCTTCGTCGGCACGATCGAGAAGGTCGACCGCGGCGTGATCGACCACGTCGCGACCGACTACATCCCCGTGGTGGCGTCGATCGGCGCCGATCGCGAGGGCAACTCGTACAACATCAACGCCGACGAGGCGGCCGGCAAGCTCGCGCGCGAGCTGGGCGCCTACAAGGTGATGTTCCTGACCGACGTGCGCGGCTGGCTGCGCGATCCCGCCGACCCCGACAGCGTGATCTCCGAAGTGGGGGCAGACGACGTCGAGCGCGCGCTGGAGACGATCGAGGGCGGCATGCGGCCGAAGCTGCAAGCGTGCGTCGACGCGATCCACGGCGGCGTCTCGCACGCGCACATCGTCGACGGGCGCATCCCGCACTCGCTGCTGCTGGAGCTGTTCACCGACGCGGGCATCGGCACGAAGGTCAGGCCGGCCGCGTGAGCCTGGCCGAGCTGCAGGCGATCGAGGCGGCGCACGTCGTCCCGAGCTACGCGCGCATGCCGGTCGAGCTCGTGCGCGGCGCCGGCACGCGCCTGTGGGACGCCGAGGGGAACGAGTACCTCGACTTCCTCGCCGGGATCTCGGTGCTGAACGTCGGGCACTGCCATCCGCGCGTGGTCGCGGCGGTGCGCGAGCAGGTCGGCACGCTCACGCACGTGACGAACCTCTTCTACACGGCGCCGGCGATGGGGCTCGCGGAGCGGCTGGCGACCAGCTCGCTCGGCGGCAAGGTGTTCTTCTGCAACTCCGGCGCAGAGGCGAACGAGGCCGCCCTCAAGCTCGTCCGCAAGGCGAAGCCGGGCGGCGAGATCGTCGTCGTGCACGGTGCCTTCCACGGGCGCACGTATGGTGCGCTGAGCGCGACGCCGCAGGAGTCGAAGCAGGCGCCGTTCGCGCCGCTCGTGCCGGGGTTCGTCGTCGTCGCGCCGGAACCGGCGGCGGTGGCGGCCGCCGTGCACGGGGGAACGGCAGCGGTGCTGCTGGAGCCGATTCAGGGCGAGACGGGCGTACACGTGCTGTCCGACGAGCTGCTGCGCGCCGCTCGGGAGGCGTGCGACCGCGCCGGCGCGGCGCTCGTGTTCGACGAGATCCAGACCGGCATGGGGCGGGCCGGGACGCTGTGGGCGTATGAGCAGACCGGCGTCGTGCCGGACGCGCTCACGACTGCGAAGGCGCTCGGCGGCGGCCTGCCGATCGGCGCGCTGGTGACCGGCGAGCGGCTGGCCGACGTGTTCGCGCCCGGCGACCACGGCTCGACATTCGCGGGCGGTCCACTCGTCGCGAGCGCGGCGCTCGCGGCCTTCGACGTGCTCGCGGACGACGCGCTGCTCGCGTCCGTGCGCGAGCTCGGGGAGCGGCTGCGGGCCGGCCTCGCGGCGCTCCCGGGAACGTCGAACGTGCGCGGGCGCGGGTTGATGGTCGCGTTCGACGCCGACGACGCGCCGGGGCTCGTGCGGCGCGCGCTGCTGGAGGAGCGCATCGTGCTCAACGCGACCGGTCCCGGCACCGTGCGGCTGCTGCCGCCGCTGATCGTGACGGCTGACGAGATCGACGACGCACTCGCGCGCATCGGGCGGCTGCTGAGCCCGGTCGTCGCGTAACCTTCCCGCCGCCCATGACCGAGACGGAGCACACAGAGATCCACCGCATCGCCGCGGCGCCCGCGCGGACGGCGTCCTACGAGGCCGACCCGAACGAGGTCAGCCGTGTCCTGCTGCTGTACTCGGGCGGGCTCGACACGAGCGTGATGCTGAAGTGGATCCAGGACGAGTACGGGGCGGAGGTCGTCTGCCTCACCGTCAACCTCGGCCAGCCCGGCGAGGACTACGAGGTCGTCAAGGGCAAGGCGCTCCAGCTCGGCGCGATCGAGTGCCATGTGGTCGACGCGCGCGAGCAGTTCGCACAGGACTTCCTCGTGCCGGCGATCAAGGCCAACGCCGTCTACGGCAACGGCTACCCGCTCTTCACGGCGCTCGGCCGGCCGCTGATCGCGCAGCTGGCGGTCGACTACGCGCGCCAGTCCGGCTGCGACACGATCGCGCACGGCTGCACCGGCAAGGGCAACGACCAGGTCCGCATCGAGACGACGATCGCGACGCTCGCGCCCGAGCTGAAGGTGATCGCGCCGGTGCGCTCATGGCAGATGGGCCGCGAGGAGGAGATCGCCTACGCGCGCGAGCACGGGATCCCCGTCAAGGGCGGGACCGAGGTCGCGCCGTACTCGATCGACGACAACCTGTGGGGCCGCTCCTCGGAGGGCCGCTGGATCGAGGACCTCTCGCATGCGCCGGAGGACGACGTCTTCCAGCTCGTCACTCGCCCCGAGGAGGCGCCCGACGAGGCTGAGGTCGTGACCGTGGAGTTCGAGCGCGGCGTGCCGGTGGCGCTGAACGGCGAGCGGCTCGGGCTCGTAGAGCTGCTGGAGCGGGTCGCCGAGATCGGTTGCAAGCACGGCGTCGGGATCGTCGACCACATCGAGGACCGGATCGTCGGCCTCAAGGTGCGCGACATCTACGAGGTGCCGGCGGCGGCGATCATCCTCGCCGCGCACATCGAGCTGGAGCGGCTCGTCGGCACGATCCACCAGAACCAGTTCAAGCCCGCGCTCGACCAGAAGTGGGGGTACTTGGTCTATGCAGGCTTGTGGTGGGAGCCCTTGCGCACCGACCTGGATGCATACATGGACGCGGTCAACGCACAGGTGACCGGGACGATCGGCCTGAAGCTGTTCAAGGGCTCGGTGCGCGTCGTCACGCGCGAGTCGCCGAACGCCGTCTACGACGCGTCGCTCGCCTCGTTCGCCGAGTCCGGCGGGCTCTTCTCGCAGACCGCCTCGCCCGGCTTCATCGAGCTGTGGTCGCTGCAGTCGCGGCTGGCCCACCAGCTGCGCAACCGCACCTAGCGCGTGCCGCTGCCGGTTCGCGGGTAGAGGGAGGGCGATGTCAGGGAACGCATACAAGGCACTCGGCTTCATCGCCTGGCGCGGCGGCATGTGGTACCTGCGCCGTCGCTACGGGCTCGCGAGGCGCGTCGGCACGGCGGTGCTGGCGGCGAGTGCCGTCGCCGCGGCCGGCGCGGTTGCGGCGCGGCGGCGCAGCGCCAACGCCGACGCGTAGCGGCGTCCGCTTCGAGGCGTACCCTGCTGGCAGATCGCGCCGGTGGGATGCCGGCGTCCGGCCTCGACCTCGATGCACGCCTCCATGCCGCCCGAAACGACCCCGCCCGACGACGAGCGGAGGGGTCCGTCCTCGTCGGAGGGCGCCGGCAACGTCGTCGATCCGCAGGTGTTGGCGGAGCGCCGCGCGCAGCGCGCCGAGCAGGCGGAGCAGGCGGCCGCGCGGCGGGCGACGGACGCGCAGGTGCTCGCGGCGCAGCTCGCGCGCGAGCGGGCGCGGCTGGAGGCCGAGCGCGACGCCGCGCGCGCGGAGGCGGGTGCGGCCCGCGAGGGCGCTGACGCGGCGATCGCCGAGGCGAGACATCTTCAGGCTGAGCGCGACGAGCTGCGCGAGGCGCTGATCCGGGCGCGGCGCGAGCGCGATCAGCTTGCCGCGGCCGCTGCCGGGCCGGCCGAGCTCGTCGAGTCCGCGGCTCCTGCCGAACCCGCTCCGGCGGCGCCCCCGTCAGCCCCGGCCCCAATCGTTGAGCCGACGGTCGCGAACGGCGCCGGCCGCAACGGGCACGGGGCGGTGCCGGCCGCGTGGGCGGCAGGGCTGCGGCGCGAGCTGGCCGTGGCGCGGACCGCGGCGGCGATCGTGGCGCCGCCCGCGCCGGGGCGCGGCCCGTCGACGCCTGTGCCCGGTCTCGCGCGCGAGCGGCGGCTCGTCGTCCAACGTGCGGAGCGGGGACCGATCCCTGCCGCGAAGCCGGCGCTCGAAGTGGAGACCCAGCGCCGCGACGACCGCGCGGCGCCGATTACCGCGCTCGCGCTGGAGCGCGAGCGTTCGAGCCGTCTCCAGGCGCAGCTCGACTCAAGCCTCGCCGTTCAGCGGGAGCTGCGCACGCACATCGCCGCGTTGCAGCGTGCGATTCATCAGCGTGTCGAGGCCGAGCGGCGGATCGAGGCTGCGCTCCGGCGTGTGCGTGAGGAGCTCGCGGCCGCCAACGCACTGGCGGTGGGACGTGCTGTTCCCGCCGCCGGGCCGGCCGTCGTGTCCGCCCCCGCCGGTCCGCCGCGCGCCGCCGCCGGCAGTGCCGCGCCGTCGGCGATGCCGATGCCGCCTGCTGCTGCCGCCGCCGGCAGTGCCGCGCCGTCGGCGATGCCGATGCCGCCTGCTGCACCGGCCGATGTGCCTGCACCCGCGGCGCCGGCATCGCCGCCTGCGCCCGCCGCCGAGCCCGTGGCCCCGTCCGCTCGGGTGGAGTCCGTCGCGCCGCCCACTGCGCCGTCAACACTCGCGCCGGTCGTGCCGCGCGAGCAGCTGACGGCGCCCGCTCCCGCCGCACTCGACCCGCTGCGCCTCAGCGCGGCGCACGAGCGGCTGCGCGCGAGCGTGCCTCCCACTGAAGAGGCGGGGGAGAGTCCGGACGAGCAGCAGCCGAGCCCGCTGCCTGTCGGGCTGCCGGCGCCATGGCTGACCGAGGCGCTCCAGCGCCTGCTCGCGGACGAGCCTGAGACCGCCGGTCGCATCGCGGTCGGGGTGGTGCCCGCACAGGGACTCGCGGCCGAGAAGCCCTTTCGCTACGACCTGCTGCTCGCCGGCCGCGGCTGCCTCGCAGTCGATGTCGTGCCGGGTGCGCCGGCCGCTGTCGTCCAGAGATCGAGACCGCGCCCACGCGGCGAGCGCGACCTGAGCGTTGCCGGCGACGCCATCGCCGTCGCGCGCCTGCTGTACGGCCGTCGCACGCTGCTGCGCCGGCGCGCACGCGTACGCGGCGGACGCAGGGCGCTGCGCGAGCTGCGCCGCCTCGCGCGCGCGCCGCTCGGTCTGCGCGACCTGGGTGCGGCCGGCGTCGCACTGGAGCCGGCGCTTGCGCTGCGGCTGCTTGCGTTCGCGATCGACCCCGGCGCAACGGCCGGCGAGCGCTTCGCCGTCGCACACGCGCCGCTTGCGGGTGGCCCGGTCGACGCCTGGCTGCGGATTGCCGACGGCGCCGAGCCGGCCGTCGTCACGCAGCCGCCGGCCGAGCCGACCCGCCTCACGCTGCGCTGCACCCGCGGCGCCCTGCTCGCACTGATCGCCGGCGTCGAGCCCCCGCCTGGCGAGTCCGGCACCCTCGACGGCGACGACGCCGCCCTCGCGCTTCTGCGCAGCTGGATCGCGCGGACTGAGCATCCGGCCGGCTGAAGCGGTCCCTACAACCAACGCCATCTACAGAAGTCCGGTGTAGCCTCACGCGCCATGCGGCTCCGGGAGTGCTCGTTCGTCGTTGTCGATTGCGAGACGACCGGCCTGCACCCGGGTGCTCATCACCGCGTCATCGAGCTCGCGCTGATCTCGATCGACGGCAGTGGCCATCGCGAGGATGCTTGGTGCACGCTGATCAACCCTGGGCGTGATCTCGGCCCCACCGATGTCCACAGGGTCCGCGGTCGCGACCTACGCGGGGCGCCGGCCTTCGGTGATGTGCTGGGCGACGTGCTGGATCGGCTCGCTGGCCGAGTGGTCGTCGCTCACAATGCGACGTTCGACTGCGCCTTCTTGAACGAGGAGTTCGAGCGCGCCGGCGTTGAGACGCCTGCGCTGCCTGCGCTTTGCACGATGCGGCTGGCTGACCGGATTGGTTTGCGTGCCGGGCACCTGGCGCTGACGGACTGCTGCCGGGCAATCGGGATCTCGTACGAGGCCACGCATGCGGCGATGGATGACGCCGGCGCCTGTGCACAGTTGCTCGCCTGCTGCATGCCCCGTCTGGAGGCTGCCGGCTTGGACGATCTCGCGGCGCTTGGTTGCCCGGTCCCGTTGCCGCGTGACGCATGGCCGGCGAGCGACCAGCATCACGCGCCGGTGCACCGGTCGCATGGACCTGTTGCGCTGCATGAGCCAACGTTCGTCGGACGGCTCGCCCGCGAGGCTGCGGCGCGGTCAGCTTTTGTCACGGTCGAGGTCGCGGCGTACTTGGATGTGCTCGACCGGGCGCTCGAGGACCGTTACCTGAGCGCCGCCGAGCAGGAGGAGCTGGCGCAGGTCGCAGGAGTGCTCGGGTTCAGCGCAGATGAGATCCGCCGGATCCATGCCGACTATCTCGGGACGCTGATCGCGGTTGCGTATCGCGACGGCATGGTCACCGACCGTGAGCGAGCGGATCTGGATCTCGTCTCGGAGGTGCTCGGAATCAACGGCATCGACGAGACGCTTGCACGGTTGGCGACCGCACGCGGCACGACGGCGGCGGAATGCGGCGGTCGCTCGCTCGTTGGCCTGAGCGTCTGCTTCACGGGCACGCTGCTGTGTGCGCACAACGGTCGGCTCATCACGCGCGACGACGCTCACGCGCTCGCCGAGAGAGCCGGGCTGAACATCGCGACGAGGGTCACGAAGAAGCTCGACGTCCTTGTGGTCGCAGATCCGAACTCGCTTTCCGGCAAGGCGCAGAAGGCGCGTCAGTACGGCACACGCATCATCGCCGAGACTGCGTTCTGGCCGATGATCGGCGTCGAGGTCGACTGAGCCCGCCGGCAAGCCGCCGTCGGCGAAGCCACACCGACACTGCGCGCTGTGCGGCGACGCACATGCAATTCTGCAGAGAAAGCGCGTAATTCCAGGGCTTTTCGCCCATCAGTGACTGAACGTCCATACGATCCCGAGCGCTCGTCAGGACCGCACACCTCCAGAACTGTCGGGACGTTGTGTCTCGGCCGGGGCTCCTGCCCCGAGAAAGGAGGTGATGGCTATAGAAGCCAGTCTGACGATGCTGGCTCTGCTGGCGGTGATCCTCTGGATCACACGGTAGAGCCACAGCCCGGCGTCTCGTGCGGAGGCGCCGGGCCTCGCTTAACGAGGAGAGCCCGGAGTATGTGCGGCTCCGGGCTCTCGAGAGGTGAGACCTAGAGTCCCAGCCTGACGATGCTGGGATCGTAGCGCACGTCTGCGACTGCGACCATGCCGTGGAGCCAAACCCCGGAAAACGCGGGAACGGCCGCTGCGGGAGGGGGGCGAAATGTCCGGAGCGGCGCCTACCATGGACGGCCCGTGACACCGCCGTCCTGCGCCCATCTCCACGTCCACTCCGAGTACTCGCTGCTCGACGGGGCGTGCAAGATCGATGCGCTGGCGGCGCGCGCCGCGGCGTTCGACCAGCCGGCGCTCGGGCTCACCGACCACGGCGTCATGAACGGCTCGGTCGAGCTGTTCAAGGCGGCGAAGAAGCACGGCATCAAGCCGCTGCTCGGCTGTGAGGTCTACGTCGTCGACGACCGTCACTTCCGCGACGGGAGAGTCGAGCGCAACCACCTCACGCTGCTGGCCGAGAACGCGGTCGGCTATCGGAATCTCGTCAAGCTCTCCTCGACCGGCTTCCTGGAGGGCCTGCACCGCGGCAAGCCGGGCGTCGACCTCGACGCCATGTCGAAGCACAGCGAGGGGATCATCGTCCTCACCGGCTGCCTCGCCAGCCGCTTCTGCCAGCGGCTCGTGCACGACCGCCCGGACGAGGCGCGCGCGCACGTCGACGAACTGATGCAGGTCTTCGGACGCGACCAGGTCTACTTCGAGGTGCAGAAGAACGGCATCGCCGACCAGGACAAGGCAAACGAGGGGATCGTCCGCATCGCGCGCGAGGTCGGCCGGCCGCTCGTCGGCACCGGCGACGTGCACTACCTCCGCAAGGAGGACTACCACCACCACACTGCCCTGCTGTGCGTGCAGACGAAGTCGACGCTCGCCGAGCCGAAGATGACGTTCGACACGAACGAGTTCTATTTGAAGTCGAACGACGAGATGGCGGACGCGTTCGCCGAGTGGCCCGATGCGCTTCCCACCACGCTCGAGATCGTCGAGCGCTGCGATGTCGAGATCGAGCTCGGCAAGCAGCTGATCCCGAGATACCCGACGCCGGACGGCCAGGACGAGAGAAGCTACCTGCGCGCGCTCGTGATGCAGGGGCTCAACGAGCGCTACGGCAGCCCGCCGCCGGCCGAGGCGATCGAGCGGATGGAGATGGAGCTCGCGGTCATCGACAAGATGGGCTTCAACGCCTACTTCCTGATCGTCTGGGACTTCGTCAAGTACGCGAAGGACAACGGCATCGCCGTCGGTCCGGGCCGCGGATCCGCCGCCGGCTCGATCGTCGCCTACACGCTGCGGATCACCGACGTCGATCCGCTGCGCTACGACCTGCTGTTCGAGCGCTTCCTCAACCCCGAGCGCGTCTCGATGCCGGACATCGACATCGACTTCTCCGTGCGCGGCCGCGAGCGGGTGATCCGCTACGTGACAGACAAATATGGAAGAGAGTCGGTCGCCCAGATCGTCACCTTCGGCAAGATGTTCCCGCGCGCGGCCACGCGCGACGCCGCGCGCGTGCTCGGCCACGACTACGGCGCCGGCGACCGCCTCGCGAAGCTGATCCCCGACCCGATCATGGGCCGCCCGCCGTCGTTCGAGGACTGCCTGGAGCCGGGCTCGGAGCTGCGCAAGGCGGTCGACTCCGACCCGATCGCGAGACAGATCGTCGACGTCGCTAAGGGCTTGGAGGGGATCGTGCGCAACTCCTCGATCCACGCCGCCGCGGTCGTGATCGCCGACCGGCCGCTGACCGACATCGTGCCCTTGCAGCTCGCCGACGCCGGCACCGACGCCGAGACCGGCGAGAAGATCTACCGCACCGTCACGCAGTTCTCGATGAAGCCCGTCGAGGAGCTCGGCCTGCTGAAGATGGACTTCCTGGGCCTGCGCAACCTCGACGTGATCGAGGACGCGCTCGACATCGTCGAGCGCTCGACCGGCGCGCGGCCGGACATGACGACGCTGCCGCTCGACGACGCCAAGACGTACGCGATGCTCGCGGCCGGCGACTCGATCGGCGTGTTCCAGTTCGAGTCCGAGGGCATGCGCGAAGCGCTTAAGAAGGTGCGCCCGACCGAGTTCGAGGACCTCGTCGCGCTCGTGGCGCTCTACCGCCCCGGCGCGATGGACCAGATCCCGACGTACGCGCGCGGCAAGCGCGACCCCGACTCCGTCACCTACGCCGACGAGCGCCTGAGGCCGATCATCGAGTCGACGAAGGGCGTGATCCTCTACCAGGAGCAGGCGATGCAGATCGCCAAGTCGCTCGCCGGCTTCAGCGGCGCCAAGGCGGACGACCTGCGCAAGGCGATCGGCAAGAAGAACCGCGCCGCGATGGCCGAGCTCAAGCCCGAGTTCGTCGCCGGCTGCCAGGCGTCCGGCGTCGCCGGCTCGGTGATCGAGCAGCTGTGGCAGACGAACGAGCGCTCGGCCGACTACTCCTTCAACAAGTCGCACGCCGCCTGCTACGCGCTGATCTCCTATCGCACGGCCTGGCTGAAGGCGAACTACCCGGCCGAGTACATGGCCGCGCTGATCTCCTCGGTGATGGACACGAAGGACAAGGTCCCGTTCTTCGTCGCGCAGACCGAGCAGATGGGGATCGAGATCCTGCCGCCGGACGTCAACGACTCCGACCACGAGTTCATCGTCATCGACGGCAAGATCCGCTTCGGCCTCGACGCGGTGAAGGGCGTCGGCTTCGCCGCGGTCGAGGCGATCAAGGCGGCGCGGGAGGAGGGGGGCCCGTTCACCTCGATCTGGGACTTCTGCGAGCGCGTCGATAACCGCACCGTCAACAAGAAGGCGATCGAGGCGCTCATCAAGTGCGGCGCGTTCGGCTCGACGGGCGCAACCCGCAAGGGCATGCTCGCGGTGCTCGAGCAGGCGCAGTCCGCCGGGCAGCGAGCGCAGCAGGACGCGCAGATGGGGCAGGGCTCGATCTTCGACCTCGGCATGGAGGACCCGGCGGCGGCCAGCGGAGCGGCCGCCGCTTTTGCCGCGCCGAGCCATCCGCCGATCCCGACCGAGGAGTTCGAGCAGGCCGAGCTGCTGGCGGTCGAGAAGGAGTCGATCGGCCTGTTCGTCTCTGCCCACCCGTTGAAGGCGGTACGCGAGGCGATGCGCCTCAGAGTCGACTGCGGCCTCGCGCAGCTCGCCGACCGCAAGGACGGCGAGTGGGTCACGGTCGGCGGGATCATCACGCAGGGCAAGAAGATCCGCACGAAGAGAGGCGACCCGATGATGTTCGCCACGCTCGACGACCTCGAGGGGACGACCGAGCTGCTCGTCTTCGGCAGAGCGCTTGCGGCACACGAGGAGGCACTGATGCTCGACTCGGTCGTGCTCGTGCGCGGCAAGGTCGACCACAAGGACGCCAATTCGACGTGCGTGATCCTGCAGGAGGCCACGAGATTCGAGCCCTCGGAGGCCGAGGTCGAGAAGGCGCGCGAGCAGGCGCGCGCGATCCCGGTCGGACCGCCGCCGGTGCGGCTGCGACTCGACGCGACCGCGCTGCCGGCCTCGATCATCGACGAGCTGAAGGCCCTGATCGCGCTGCATCCCGGCGAGTCCGACGTGGTGCTCGACCTGCAGACGAGCCGCGGCCTGCGCAAGCTCAAGCTGGGCGCCGAGTACCGCGTAGCCGCCACGAACGCCGCGCTGCGCGCCGAGCTCGACCATCTGCTCGGCAGCGCGATGCTCGACGCGGTCGCGGCCTGAGCCGCTACAGGTCCCGCCGCGCGAAGCCCCACGCCGCGATCGCGAGCGCGAGCGCCACGTACGCCAGCGCCCACAGGTCGAGTCCGATGCCGCCGGCGTGCGAGGACCCGAACGGCCCCAGCTGGATGAGCGCGCCGGTGAAGCCCGTCTGGTTCGCCGTCAGCGCGTGCAGGCCAGCCTGGTAGAGCGCCTCGAACGGCAGCGCGATCGCGATCGTATGTGCGATCTGCCCGAGCGAGTGCGAGCCGATCCCGTCCGCGATCGACTGCATCAGCCCGGCGACGAGGCCGGCGCCGAAGAGCATGAACGTGACGATCCCGTTCGCCGTCGCCGACAGGAACACGGAGCCGAGCAGCGCGAGCGCCACGATCACGGCGCTCCCGCCGATCAACGCCAGGCCCGGGCCGAGCACCGTGTCCGGCCAGCGGCCCGAGGCCTGGTGCACGATCAGCGTGGTCGCTCCGTAGACGAACGCGACGTAGACGGCGCACACCGACGCTGCTGCGGCGAAGCGGCCCAGCAGCAGCGACGTGCGTCCCAGCGGCCGCACGACGAGCGGCTGCAGCAGGCCGCGCTCGGCGTCGCCGCGCACCGCGCCGAGCGTCAGAAAGACCGCCAGCACGGTCGCGAGAAAGAGGATCGCGAACATGCCGAGCCCGAGCATGGTGGAGGCGACGAGCCCGATCGCGTCGAGCGAGCCGATGTTGCGCCCGACCGTGAATTCGTCGGTGTGCTCGAACACCTTCGCGGTCGCGAACGCGAACAGCCCGAGGAAGGCCAGCGTCAGCAGCAGCACGACGACGAACACGCGGCGCCGCACGCTCTCGCGCAGCGCGTAGCCGGCGACGACGACCGCGCCGCTCACGCCGCGCCCTCCTGGCGGCCGCCGACCGCGTCGAGGTACGCCTCCTCCAGCGAGGAGGTCAGCACCCGCACGCCGTAGATCTGCTCGCCCGCGCCGACCAGCTCGGCCACCAGCTGCGGCACCTGCTCGCGCGTCGCCTGCGCGAAGCGCCGCACGCCGCCGGCCGTCTCGACCTCGACGCCGCCGGCGTGCACGAGCTCCGACGGGCGCCCGGCGGCGACGACCCGGCCGCCCGCGAGGATCGCGACGCGGTCGCAGACGAGCTCGACCTCGCTCAGCAGGTGCGAGTTCAGCAATACGGCGACGCCGCGCTCGCGCAGCCGCTCCAGCAGCTCGCGCACCATCCGCCGCCCGACCGGGTCGAGCGCGCTCGTCGGCTCGTCGAGCAGCAGCAGGCGCGGCCCGCCGACGAGCGCCTGCGCGATCCCGAGCCGCTGCTGCATGCCCTTCGACATCGCCTCGACGCGCCGCCCGCGCGCGTCGAGCAGGTCGACCAGGTCGAGCAACTCCGTCCGCTCGACCGCGCCGCCGTCCGAGCCCGCGAGCCGCTGATGCAGCGCGAGGACCTCCTCGGCGCGTGCCCAGCCGGGGAAGCGGAACAGCTCGGCCAGGTAGCCGAGCGCACGCCGCGCCTCGCGCGAGCCGGCCGGGGCGCCGCACACCTGCGCCTGCCCGCCGCTGGGGCGCACGAGTCCGCAGGCGATCTTCACGAGCGTCGACTTGCCGGCGCCGTTGGGGCCGAGCAGGCCGACCAGCTCGCCGGGCTCGACGTCGAGGTCGACGCCGTGCAACGCGGTCGTGCGGCCGTAGCGCTTGTGCAGCGCCGCGACGGAGAGGGCGGGCGTCACGCGAGGGGAGGCTATCTGGCTAGGGGGTGCCGGAGGCGGCCACATGGCCGCCGGCGGCGGGCCCCCCACGCGATGTGCGCCACTGCCGCGCGAACGGCAGTCGCCAGCTGTGCGGCGCGATCAGCGCCTGCATCGCCTCCGGCCCCCACGAGCCGGGCGCGTAGCTGTGCAACGGGGAGGAATGCTCCAGCAGCGGCGCCGAGACCTCCCACAGCCGCTCGATCCCTTCCGCGGTCGTGAACAGCGTGTGGTCGCCGACCATCGCGTCGTGGATCAGGCGCTCGTAGGCCTCGAGCGCGTCCTCGTCGTCGCCCGTCTCCTCCAGCGAGAACTGCATGCTCATCTTGTCCAGGCGCATGCCAGGCCCGGGCCGCTTGCCGTAGAACGACAGCGACAGCCGTGAGGACTCGTCGAGGTCGAACGTGAGGTGGTCGGGCCCGTACTCGCCGACGCCCGAGCCGGCCGGGAACATCCCCGCCGGCGGCTCGTGGTAGGAGATCGAGATGATGCGCGCGCTCTCCGCCATCCGCTTGCCGGTGCGCAGGTAGAACGGCACGCCCGCCCAGCGCCAGCTGTCGATCTCGCAGCGCAGCGCGACGAACGTCTCCGTGTCGGAGTCCGGTGCGACGCCCTGCTCGGCGCGATACCCCTCGTACTGGCCGCGCACGACCCATGCGGGATCCAGCGGCTTCAACGAGCGGAAGACCTTGTTCTTCTCCTCCGTGATCGCGCGCGGCTCCAGCGCAGTCGGCGGCTCCATCGCGACGAACGCGAGGATCTGCATCAGGTGCGTGACGACCATGTCGCGGTAGGCGCCGGTTCTCTCGTAGAAGCCGGCACGCGTGCCGATCGACAGCGTCTCCGGCACGTCGATCTGCACGTGATCGATGTGAAAGCGGTTCCAGATCGGCTCGAACAGGCCGTTCGCGAAGCGCAGCGCGAGGATGTTCTGCGCCGCCTCCTTGCCGAGGAAGTGGTCGATGCGGAACACCTGCCGCTCGTCGAACACCTCGTGCACCTCGGCGTTCAGGGCGCGAGCGCTCGCGAGGTCGGTCCCGAACGGCTTCTCCATGATCACGCGCGCGTTCTCGGCCAATCTGGCGTCGCCGAGCAGCCGGATCGTCTCGCCGGCGGCGGCCGGCGGCACGCTCAGGTAGTGCAGCAGCCGGGTGCTGTGGCCGCACGACTCGACCGCTTCGCGGACCGTCTGCGCGAAGCGCTCGACGCCGGCGTCATGGGGGATGTAGGTGAGTCGCCGCGCGAAGTCGGCCCACTGCTGCTCGGAGAAGCGGTGGCGCGCGAAGTCGTCGGCGGCGCTGCGCGCGAGCGTGCGGAAGCCCTCGTCGTCGAGCTCGTCGAGCGAGGTGCCGACGACGCGGAAGCTCGGCGGCATCAGGCCGGCCTCGGCGAGGTGCAGGAGGCCGGGCAGCAGCTTGCGGCGCGCGAGGTCCCCGGTCGCTCCGAAGAGGACGATCACGTGCGGGTCGGGTGGCGCGAGCGTGCCGGTCGCCGCGTCCCGAGGATCGTGCGCCGACGCCACGGGGCAGTGACGCTAGCGCAGCGTTCGGCGGAGCAGCGCGCGCAGCGTCGAGCCGTGCCGGTAGCCGACGCGCGGCGCGATCTGATCCCACGAGAGGTGCGTCGTGCGGCGCAGGTGCCGCGCGCGCTCGACGCGCAGCCGCGCGATCAGCTCGTGCGGGCTGCGACCCGTGTGCGCACGGCAGCGGCGCTCCAGCGTGCGGCGCGTCGTCCCGAGCGCGGCGGCCGCCTCCTCGACGGTCAGCTGCTCGCCGAGGTGCTCGCGCACCCACGCCTCGAACTCGCTGACGAGCGCGTCGGCGCTCGCGAGATGCCCGGTCGCGGCCGCGACGCCGAGCGCGGGCCGCTCGTCGATCAGCAGATAGCGGGCGACCGCGTCGGCCAGCTGCGGGCTGGCGCGCGAGACGAGCGACATGCCGAGGTCGATGTGCGCGAACGCCGCCCCGGCGGTCGTGACCGTGCCGCTGTGGACGACCATGCGCGACATGTCGAGCGCGACCCGCGGGTAGCGGCGACGGAACGCGCCGGCCAGCCACCACGTCGTCGTCGCGGTCCGCTCGTCGAGCGCCCCCGCCTCGGCGAGCACGAACGTTCCGGTGCACGCGGCGGCGAGTGCGAGCCGCTCCTCGCGCGCGGCCACGCTCCGACGCAGGCGGCGGACAGGGGAAGAGGCGAGCGCCTCGGACAGCGACGCGGGCGTGACCGCGCCGAGGCCCGGCACGACGAGCACGTCGAGGCCGGCGAGCGCGTCGGGGTCGCCGAGCGCGCGGTCGGGCGCCAGCGCCGACCCGCCCGCGGTGACGACGCGCGCGCCGCTGCCGATCAGGCGCACCCCGACGGGCTCGATCGCGCGGTCCACGGTCGCGCGCAGCGCCTCCGCCGTCTGCAGCACGTCGCGCAGCGCCGCGAGGCCGGAGTCGAAGCAGCCGGGCAGGACGGCGATGCCAGCGAGCATGTCGCAAACGGTATCGGAGCAGTCGCATCCGATCCCCCGTGCGCGACTAGCGTGCACGCACATGGACGTCACCCAGCTCGAGCTCGGCTGGATCACCTCGCCCGCCGGCATCTGGCGTCGCGACGATCCGCTCGACCGCCAGCTGCGCTTCCCGATTCCGGCGTACCTGATCGAGACCGAGGAGGAGCGGATCCTCGTCGACACGGGGCTGCACCCGGACGCGGTGCGCGACCGAGCGAGCCGCTACGGCAGCGCGGAGGCGCTCGGCCCGGTCGCGCTCGAGCAGGAGCACAGCGTCGCCGAGCAGGTCGACCTCCGCACGATCACCCGCGTCGTGCTCACGCACCTGCACTACGACCACGCCGGCGGGCTGAACCTGCTGCCGGCCGGCGTCCCGGTGGTCGTGCAGCGCCGGGAGTGGGAGGCGGCGCAGGACCACGAAGCGGTCGCGCGCAACTTCCTCCAGCCGGTCGACTACGCGGCGATCGAGCGGCAGGTCGTGCTCGTCGACGGCGACCACGACCTGCTCGGCGACGGCTCGATCCGGCTGCTGTCGACGCCCGGCCACACGCCCGGGCACCAGTCGGTCCGCGTGGGCGAGCGGCTCGTGATCGGCGGCGACGTGACGCACTTCGCCTCGGGCCTCGACGACCACCGCTTTCCACTCTTCGCCGACGACCACGGCGCGCAGGCGGCGTCGGCCGAGCGCCTGCGCGCGCTGCGCGACGCCGGCGCCGAGGTGCGGCCGGGCCATGACCCGGCCGTGCTGGCGCCGGGTCCTGTGCCGGTCTAGATCCCGCGCGCCGCCAGCCCGCGCTCGCGCAGCTCGAACGCGTAGCGCACCTCCTCGGCGGTCGTGCCTCTCCTGTCGGGGCCGGGCGTCTCCATCACGACCGGCAGCCCGTCGAAGCGCGGTTCGGACAGGAACGCCATGCACCCCTCCTCGCCGAGCTCGCCGTCGCCGAGGCAGGCGTGGCGGTCGCGGTTCGACCCGAGCGGGGTCTGCGAGTCGTTGAGGTGCAGCGAGCCGAGCCGGTCGAGTCCGAGCTCGCGGTCGCATTCCTCCAGCGTCTGCTCGAGGCTGTCCATCGTGCGGATGTCGTACCCCGACGCCAGCAGGTGACACGAGTCGAGGCAGACGCCGAGCCGCCGCCCCCCGCCGGAGGCCTCGATCAGCGCCGCCAGCTCCGCGAACGAGCGGCCCAGCGTGCCGCCGGTGCCGGCGGTGTTCTCCAGGTGCAGCGGGCAGTGGTCGGTCATGTCGAGCGCCTCCTGGATCACCCAGCCGGCGCGCTCGATCGCCACCTGCGGGTCGCCTCTCAGCGCCGACCCGGGGTGCAGCACGACGCAGTGCGCCCCGATCGCGTCGCCGATCGTCAGCGAGTGGATCAGCGACGCGAGCGACTTCGCGCGGATGTCCTCGTCCTCGCTCGCGCAGTTGAGCAGGTAGACGGCGTGGATCATCACCGCCTCGATCGGGCTGTCGGCCATCGCGGCCTTGAAGCTCGCGAAGTCCTCCTCGCCGTATCTCGTCGGTCGCCACATGCGCGGCGATTGGTTGAAGATCTGGATCGCCTGGCAGCCTCTCTCGACGCCGCGCTCGACGGCCTTCGCCAGGCCGCCCGCCGGGCTCACGTGGGCGCCGATTAGCATTCGCGCTTCATGCGGGTTCGCTTCGCTCCTTCTCCCACCGGCGCGCTGCACATCGGCGGGGCTCGTACTGCCCTCTACAACTGGCTGCTCGCACGCGGCTCTGGGGGCGCCCTCGTGCTGCGGATCGAGGATACGGATCGCGAGCGATCGACCCCCGAGAACGTCGAGCAGATCCTCGACGCGCTCAGATGGCTCGGCCTCGACTGGGACGAGGGCCCGATCTTCCAGACGCAGAACGCCGCCCGCCACCAGCAGGCGCTCCAGCAGCTGCTCGACGCCGGCCACGCCTACCGCACCACCGCCACCGCCGAGGACGTCAGAGCCTTCAAGGACACGCACGGCCACGACCGCGGCTTCCGCGGCGCGGCAGAGGCAGAGGGGGCGGTGCGCCTGCGCGTGCCGGACGCGGGGGAGACCGTCGTCGACGACGTGATCCGCGGCGAGGCGCGCTTCCAGCACGTCCACATGGACGACCCGGTCATCGCCCGCGCGGACGGCTCGGTGCTCTACAACTTCGCCGTCGCGATCGACGACCTCGACGCCGGCATCACGCACGTGGTCCGCGGCGAGGACCACCTCTCCAACACGCCCAAGCAGCTGCTCGTGTTCGAGGCGCTGGGGGCGAGAGCGCCCCGCTACGCGCACCTGCCGCTGCTGCACGGTCCTGACGGCAAGAAGCTCTCCAAGCGTCACGGCGCCGCATCCGTGCAGGAGCTGCGCGACGCCGGCTATCTGCCTGAGGCGGTCGTCAACTACATCGCGCTGCTCGGCGCCGGCTTCTCCGCCGAGGAGGAGATCTTCCCGCGCGAGGAGCTGGCGCGGCGGCTGCGGCTGGAGCGCATCTCGAAGTCGCCCGCCGTCTTCGACGAGAGAAAGCTGCGGCACTTCAACGGCCACTACCTGCGCGAGTTGGGCGTGGATGAGCTGACTGCGCGGCTGGAGACGTTCACCGGCCATGCGAACCTGCGCGGCGGCGTCGAGATCAGCCGCGAGAAGATCCAGACGCTGGCCGACTTCTGGCCGCTCGCCGGCTTCCTCTACGACGGGCCGGTCGACGACCCGGCCGCATGGGGGAAGACGATCGGCGCGGACGGGGGCGTGGACGCGCTCGCCGCCGCGCGCGAGGCGCTGGCGGCGATCGGCGAGCCGTTCTCCCAGGAGGCGATCGAGGTCG